>Ga0209174_10000036_pt1 | contig 99975 bp, 81 predicted proteins | sample JI91814BDNA_FD_187505 | JGI IMG/M metagenome (GOLD analysis project Ga0209174, IMG submission 187505) | Wastewater effluent complex algal communities from Wisconsin, to seasonally profile nutrient transformation and Carbon sequestration -... | ecosystem: Engineered > WWTP > Effluent > Algae...
GAAATAACGTAAGACTATATCAAGGTGTCACTCTCGGGGCAAAAAAATTTTCATTGGATGACAGTGGTAATCCGCTCAAAGATGAACCGAGGCATCCGATCATTGAGGATAACGTCGTGATCTATTCGAATGCAAATATCTTGGGTCGTATTACCGTTGGAAAAAATTCAGTAATCGGTGGAAATGTTTGGATTACAAATGATGTTCCTGCTAATTCTAAAATAACACAGGCTAAAGTTGTTCAGGAACATTTCTTTTTTGGGTCAGGAATTTAAAAAATTAAAAGCGAATTTAAATAAATTTGGAGGGAAAAAAAATGTCTGATAATTTGCTGCAACGCAGCGTTACAACTTCAGTTGCCAGAAATCTGGCTAACACAACGAAAACCCCACCGCAGATGATGTCTATTACCCCGCGTTGGTTACTTAGTCTTATCCCGTGGGTGCAAGTAGAAGGGGGAACTTATCGCGTAAATCGAACCAGGATAGAACTTAAAAAAGCGGAACGAGTAGAGTTAAATATAATTGATGGTTTTGTGTTTTTATCTTTTAATCCAGAAGCTTTACGAAATGTTCCTGTTTTTTCTAAATTGCCTGAGCATATTCTTTCTAAAGTAGCGAGTAAATTTAAAACAGAAGAAGTATCTCTGGGTAATAAACTTGTAGTAGAAGGCGAAGATAAAAATAAATTTTTTATCATTGCACAGGGTCAAGTAGAAGTTCTCAGTAAAGGAGTTCATGGAAGTGATCTTCGAATAGCACTTCTTACGGAAGGGGAATATTTCGGTGAATTGGGATTAATCACAGATAAACCGTCTGATGTTACTGTAAGAACGACTACTCCTTGTAAGCTACTAACTCTATCAGGGAAAGAATTTGATGAGATTCTAAATGAGTTTCCAAATTTAAGACAGGATTTTCAAAAGGCAATTGATGAATATACTGAGCTATTGTCCAGGGTCAATAAGTATGGTGAGCGTAATATTGATTTGGTGTCAGGCTTTGCAGAGAATGTAGAAATTCCTGAAACCTTCATTGATTATTCTGAAAGTCCAAGAGAATATTCACTAAACGCAATACAAACTGTTGTCAGAGTTCATACAAGAGTATCAGATCTTTATAACAATCCTTACAATCAATTAGAGGAGCAAATGCGCCTAACTATTGAGGGAATTAAAGAGCGCCAGGAATGGGAATTAATTAACAACAAAAAATACGGTCTTCTAAATTCAGTCGCTCCCGCATTTCGAATTAGCACAAGATACGGAGCGCCTACCCCAGATGATCTAGATGAGTTACTCGCACTCGTTTGGAAAAAGCCCGGCTTCTTTATTGCACATCCAAAAGCAATCGCAGCTTTTGAAAGAGAGTGCACTTGGAGAGGAGTTCCCCCTGTGAATTCAGAACTATATGGCACCCCAATTATTTTATGGCGCGGAATACCGATTATCCCCTGCGATAAATTGGAAGTTAAAAGCAATTATTATTCTAATCAATGGCTTGGAACAACTAATATACTACTTATTCGTATTGGAGAAGCTGATCAGGGAGTTGTTGGACTTCATCAAGCAGGAATTCCAGGAGAAATTTCTCCAAGTCTTTCGGCGCGTCTTATGGGTCTCGACAAACTAGGAGTTGCCTCTTATCTACTTACACTCTATTCCTCTGCGGCTGTCTTAACCGACGATGCACTCGCAGTTTTAGAAAATGTAGAAGTAGGATACTACCATGATTACCAAAATAAAAACTCAAACTATTTCAGCGATGGATTAGGAATATAATTTAAACAAGGAAAAAAACAATGTCTGATAATTTATTACAACGTAGCGTAACCACTTCCGTAGCAAGAAATCTTGCCAATACAACAAAGACTCCTCCTCAAATGATGTCTATTACTCCTAGATGGCTACTCAGTCTTATCCCCTGGGTGCACGTAGATGGAGGGACTTATCGAGTCAATCGCACAAAGGTAGAACTCAAAAAAGCAGAGAGGGTAGAATTAAATTTTAAAGATGGAAATGCTTATTTTAATCCACAGGCATTAAGATCAGTTCCGCTCTTTTCTAGATTTCAAGATGAGATTATTAATAGAATGGCTTATCGTTTTAAAACAGAAGAAGTCACACTTGGCAATAAGCTTGTCGTAGAAGGAGTCGATAAGAATAAATTCTTTATCATTGCGCAGGGACAGGTAGAGGTCCTGAGTAAAGGGGTTCACGGAAGTGATCTAAGGATTGCCCTTTTAACAGAAGGAGAATACTTTGGCGAAATAGAATTAGTTTCTGATATACCGTCTGACGTTACTGTTAGAACGATTACACCTTGTAAGTTGCTTACTATTTCAGGCAAAGATCTCGATGAAATTCTGAGTGAATTCCCAAATCTAAAAGAAGATTATAAAAAAGCAATTGATAAGCATATTGAACTTCGTTCTACAGTTAATAAATACGGTGAGCGTAATATTGATTTGGTATCAGGATTTGCTGAGAATGTAGAGATTCCTGAAACATTTATTGATTATTCTGAAAAGCCACGTGAATATTCGCTTAGTGCTATTCAAACAGTAGTGAGAGTTCATACAAGAGTCTCAGATCTTTACAACAATCCATACAATCAACTAGAAGAGCAAATGCGCTTAACGATTGAAGGAATCAAAGAACGCCAGGAATGGGAATTAATCAATAGTAAAAAATTTGGTCTGTTACATTCTGTTGACCCTGCAATGCGAATCAGCACACGATACGGAGCACCTACACCGGACGACTTAGATGAATTACTCGCACTAGTTTGGAAAAAGCCTGCCTTCTTTCTTGCGCATCCAAAAGCAATTGCTGCATTTGAAAGAGAATGCACATGGAGAGGAGTTCCCCCTGTAACTGCAAATATCTTTGGAACTCCAGTCATCACATGGCGCGGAATACCGATTATCCCCTGTGATAAGTTAGAAGTGAAGAGCACTTATCTCTCCAACCAATGGTTTGGGACTACTAGTATTTTACTTCTACGTGTAGGCGAGGCAGAGCAAGGAGTGGTGGGGCTTCACCAGTCAGGTATTCCAGGAGAAATTTCTCCAAGCCTATCTGCGCGTCTAATGGGTCTTGACAACTTGGGAGTAGCCTCATACCTACTTACACTCTATTCTTCTGCTGCTGTATTAACAGATGATGCACTAGCGGTTTTAGAAAATGTAGAAGTTGGATATTACCATGATTATCAAAACAGAAATTCTTTACCAAAATAAACTTGAGAGATAAATATGGAACCATTTGATCCAAATACAATCGCAAGGCTAGCGTCCCAAATATACAATGAAATACCGGGAGCGTCAACTATTCCAAAGCATCCATCGGAATTGGCGAACACCAATCATCAATTTCAGGATTCTGCGGCTAATCACGGTAACTCAGTGGTTGATTCAGATTTTTCTTCCAGGGAAAATCTGAGCCTTGAAAAGATTAAGGAAATTTTTTCTAAACAAGCAGTAAGCCCTTCCTTTAATCAAAATACTTCTGATTATTATTTTTTGGCAAATCCTACTAAGTCAGATGCATCTTCTCTTACTAAGTCGGCGGCTAATTTAAAAGGTCAGCAATCACTCGTTGAAAATAATGGCAAGGGTCATTCTAGTTTAAAGTCCTTTGTTCAAAGCATTCAGGAAGATCATCATAAATTTCCTGGTGGATTGTTCACTGGCAATTTAGAAAACTGTAAGCTCTTTTCCAGAGCAAATTCAGTCAATAATAGACAGGCTGAAATTTATCCAAGTCGTCCGTTTGATGTGAATGAGATAAGAAAAGACTTTCCAGTCTTACATCAGACAATTCATGGTAAGCCGTTAGCCTGGTTTGACAATGCGGCTACTACTCAAAAGCCAAAGTCGGTAATCGATGCAATTAGTAAATTCTACTCTCATGACAATTCTAATATTCATAGGGGTGCGCATACGTTAGCCGCTCGTGCCACAGATGCCTATGAAGAGTCTAGAGAAAAAGTAAAAAATTTCATCAAAGCTTCTTCTACTTCTGAAATTATTTATGTGAGAGGAACGACAGAAGCTATTAATTTAGTTGCGCAAACTTTTGGACGAAAGTTTTTACAACCCGGTGATGAAATCATTCTTTCACAAGCCGAACATCATGCTAATATTGTTCCCTGGCAAATTGTAGCTAAAGAGAAAGGAGCGGTTATTCGTGTTATTCCGCTAAATGATAGAGGAGAAGTGATTCTATCGGAATACGAGCGTTTGCTAGGACCTAGAACAAAACTTGTTTCTATTACCCAAGCTTCAAATAGTTTAGGCACCATTTTACCAGTTCATGAGATGACTAAAACTGCCAAGAAGTATGGTGCAAAAGTATTAATCGACGGTGCTCAGTCTGTCGCGCATATTCCGGTTAACGTTCAAGAATTAGGCTGTGACTTCTTTGTATTTTCCGGTCATAAGATTTTTGGACCAACGGGAATAGGTGTAGTTTATGGTAGACAAGAACTTCTTGAGATCATGCCGCCATGGCAGGGAGGGGGGAATATGATTAAGAATGTTACCTTCGAAGAGACGACTTATAGTGATGTGCCAGCAAAGTTTGAAGCAGGAACGCCTAATATTGCAGATGCGGTCGGACTTGGAGTTGCACTTGATTATGTGACTAGACTTGGACTTGAGAATATCGCTAAGTATGAGCATTCTCTTTTAGAGTATGCAACCGAAGGACTCAACTCTATTAATGGCTTGCGGCTAATAGGAACTGCCCCCCACAAAGTTGGAGTGCTTTCCTTTGTATTGCAAAACAAATCCACGACAGAAGTAGGAAGACTCTTAGATTTGGAAGGAATTGCAGTGCGTGCAGGGCATCATTGTGCTCAACCCTCTCTCCGCCGGTATGGAGTGGAGGCTACTGTTCGTCCTTCTCTCTCTTTTTACAATACGATAGGCGAAATAGATCGATTGGTTTCAGCAGTGCGCCGAATCGCAGGAAGTTTATAATACCCCTTTTTTATAAAAATGGGAATTATCTCTTTTAAATAAATCCTCTAGGAGGAGTAAAATCCTCCCTTTTTTATTTTTAACGATTTTTTGATAAAATTATTCAAAAACTAAAAATCCAATATAACATACATAAATCTTGAAAAATAAATGAATAATGCATAAAAAAATGAATTTATGCATATTAAAACATATAAATATCTTATATATGAGAAATAATATTCAATATATTGGATATATTTATTGACTAAATATCCTCTGAGAATTTTATAGTAAGAAAATAAATTGAATGGAGATTCAAATTCAAATGAAAGAAAAATTATTAAAAGTTATAGCAGCGATTTTTATGACTCTAAGTGGATTTTCACTCGGTGCAAAAGATTTTACATTGCTCAATGTATCTTATGACCCAACTCGTGAGCTTTATGCGGAATATAATAAAGTATTCGCAAACTACTGGAAGGGTAAAACCGGCGATGACATAAAAATCAATCAATCACATGGGGGAAGTGGAAAACAAGCACGATCGGTTCTAGAAGGACTGGAGGCGGACTTTGTAACGTTAGCTCTATCCTATGACATTGACATCATTGCTTCCAAAGGATTATTGTCGGCTGATTGGCAAAAAAGCCTGCCGAATAATAGTGCGCCGTACACATCTACAATAGTATTTGTAGTGAGAAAAGGAAATCCTAAAAACATAAAAGACTGGGATGATTTAATCAAACCTAACGTGGGGGTAATCACGCCTAACCCCAAAACGAGTGGAGGGGCTAGATGGAATTATCTAGCAGCGTGGGCATTCGCGGCTAAAAAATTTGATAATGATGATACTAAAATTAGAGCATTTATGAAAGCTCTTTATAAAAATGTTCCAATTTTAGATACAGGCGCGCGTGGTTCAAGTACTACTTTTGCTCAGAATGGAATTGGTGATGTTTTTCTTTCTTGGGAAAATGAAGCTTTTTTAATATTAGAAGAAATGGGAAAAGATAAGTTCCAAGTAATTTATCCTTCTATTAGTATTTTAGCTGAGCCACCCGTTGCTGTAATAGAAAAAAATGCAGAAAAACACAAGACTATAGAAATTGCAAAAGCATACGTTAAATCTCTCTACTCGGAAGCTGCTCAAGAAATTATTGCCAAACATGGATACCGACCGAGAAGTGAAGCTGTTTTAAAAAAATATGCTGGTAAATTTCCTAAATTAGATCTCATCACTGTAGATTCTCATTTCGGAGGATGGCATAAAGCGCAAAAGGATCATTTTGCGGAAAAAGCAAGCTTCGATCAAATTTATATAAAATAATTTATCCAATCTAACGGAGGCTTGGAAATGAAAAAGAAAGGACAAATATTGTTAGCTTCACTAGTGATTGGTTTTTCATCGCTTATGGGACAGGAAAAAACTCCTGCAAAAGAAAGTTTAGATTTAGATCCTCCAAAAGAAGTTGAGTATAAAAGCCAACCAAATGATGGAAAGGGAATCTCTTCTATTCAAGAAGAGTTAGCAGAAGAAGAAAGGAAGAACGAAAAGGATTATTATGTTAATCCCAAGAGTTATGGAACAACGAGAATAAACGTACCACAAGCTTACGTGAAGCCTTTGAATAGAACTGGAATCTCAGCTTTTAAGGATATTGATTGGATTGAGGCAGGACTTGATTATAGAACACGTTATGAGCATAGAGAAAACGATATAAGAAGAGCAGATTCTGGCGTCGACAGACCTCTCCTTCTTAGAACGAGAGGTTATATCGGACTCAAGGAAAAATTGGATCCGTTTCGCTTTGCTGTGGAAATTGAGGATGCTCAAAGAAAATTTAGTAAATACGAAGTGGATAACCGTGATTATAACCGAGCAGAGCCTATCAATGCTTTTGGTGAATTGTATTTTAAAAACGGGCTTGGTATCAATAGACCAATTAGCATTCGGTACGGAATTATGTGCTTTGAGTTTTTGGATCGACGTTTAATTGGTTTAAATGAATGGAGGAATACAACGAATACCTTCCAGGGAACTAAAATTTCTCTTGGAAAGGATCAAAATAATTGGAGTGTAGACTTTCTTGCGCTAAAACCATTAGAAAGGCTTACTAATGAAACAGACAAGCCGGTTCGTAATCAACTCTTTGGTGGGGTAATTGGTCATATCCGCCATTGGTCGCGGATAATAACGATTGAACCTTTCTATTTAGGGCTAAAACAATCTAAATTAGTGCAAACCAAATACAACGAAACAAAGATTGCATTTGAACCAAACAATAGAGCCGGGCGAGAAATCCATACAGTCGGTCTGCGGTTATACAATGTTTACTTCTCCGGCTTCGATTACGATGTTTCTTGGATTGCTCAGTTTGGTGTAAATGATACTGAAAGACAGCAAAGACATGAAGCATACGCATTTACTTTTGATTCAGGTTACTCTTTTAACCATCCTTGGAAACCTAGAACTGGTTTCTTTTTTGGGTATGTTTCTGGTGATAGAAATCCATTAGATAATACGAACCAAAGATTTGAAAGACTATTCGGTTTCGCAAGACCTTGGTCAAGTAACGATTATATTCAAATGGAAAACTTGAAATCTCCAAAACTGGTTCTCGAGTTTGAACCAATCAAAGGATATAAGATAGATACCGCAGTAGTTTGGTTTTATCTGGCAAATGCAAAAGATAGGTGGAGTGGAGTTGGAAATTTAAGAGACCAAACAGGAAAAAGTGGAGATTATATGGGTTTCGAATATAACTTTCGGCTTAGATTTGATTTGAATTCCAGAGTTAAGGCTAATTTAGGTTATGCGTACTTTAAGCCGGGAGAATTCACAATTAATACTACCGGTAGAGAAATGAATTCACATTTTGGATACCTGGAAGTTATGTACAGCTTATTTTAAAGTTTTTATTTGAAAATGGAAAATCAAAATGAATAACAAGGAGAAAAATATGAGAGCATTGTTTCATACAATGATATTAGGGAGTATTGCAATAGCTTTATCTATAAGCTGTAACAAAAAGGAAGCTAGAGATTATACGAAGTATGAAAACTACGCAAGATTGTTTCAAGCTAATGCAACCACTACCGGTAATTGCGCTGTAATTCAGAAAACGACAGAGGCAGATGGAAGCACAGTCTATTCAGCAACTGCAAGTGCAGTGGCTTCAGGACGTTGCCGCGAAAGTTCTTTTTTTACTTTTGTAACAACTGCAGATGAGGCAAAAATTAAGGCAGACGCTTATTATAATGGGATGACTTTAACTTTTGACAAATACCCGGATTGTTCTGAATTAATTAAAACCGGGGTAGCCAGTCGGGAACTAGTAAGTCCTGCATCGCTATCATCTGCTGCATCAGCAAGTGCAAATGGTTGTATCACTGTGGTTCCTAAAGTTTTTTATTGCAAGGATAACGCAAGTTTAACTGCATTTAGAAATACATTTAGATACCAAACGATCACAAATGCAAAAGCAGATATGAGGACTAGTTATGACAGTATTGTCTCAGCAAATGCTTTAGCAAATAAAGTTTTGGATTTAAAATATGAAGAGGCGGTTATCGGCAACTTAAGAATAGCCAACACATCAGAAATTACTTTATTTGATGGAGCGGAATCAAATGCAGTTGTATCATCTTTTGCTCAAGATTCAACTTGTTTTAAAAAGTTAATACTTGGAAATACAAATCTAAAATCCGCGTATTCTAAGATACCAACATTACAAGAGTTTTTTAAGGAAGAGATTAATGTTTCTGATAGAAAAGCAGTTACTGAAACCCTAACGCCTAATTTATATTGCAGGTATGGCACAAATGCGACAGCATTGCCTGCTTCTGGAGTAAAACCGGCAGTAGGGATATGCCCTTCATCTTATCCTGTTTTCTAGGATTTGAATAGAGGTCAGTGTCCATGTCTGAAATTGGCTGTAGAAGATATTTAAAAGACAGAGTTTATTTTATTGATTAGACTATTGCGAAGTTTTAAATAGCGGCAAACGTATAATAAACTCTGTTCCATCATTAACCTTTTCATTTAAATGAATTTCACCGTTTAACATTTTGGCAATGTCCCGGCAAAGCGGTAAACCTAGTCCTGTTCCTGCCTCTCCTGCAGTTCCTATAGAGCTGGTTTTTACTGTGTGAGAGAATAAGTTTATTCTTACTTCTTCAGGTATTCCAATACCAGTATCTTTTACGAATAACAGGTATTTGTCTCCATCAATTTCTGAGCGTGTAGAAATGAAATCTCCAGGTCTTGAGAATTTTATCGAATTAGATACAAGATTTAAAATTATTTCTTGAAGTAATGCTTCGTCAGTTTCAATTTTTTCATCTTCGGGAATGAAGTTTAATAATTGTATTTTTTTTTCTCTAATTCTACTCAGCATGATGTTAAATATCTTATCAACAATGCGAGCCGGAGAACATATTTGTATATTGAGTTCGATATTTCCAGAATTAGTCTGGCTGAATTGCAAAATCTTTTTTGTCATTTCAAGAGCGTTATTAATGGAATTAACGGCTAAGTCTAAATAGCTCCTGGATAATTCTTTTTCAGATTCATTGTCTGATTCTATCGAGCTCTGGATTAGCATTTTAGCATTCCCTATAGGAGAGCGTAAATCATGCGAAAGAAGAGATATGAATTTATCCTTTAGTTCATTTGCCTTTACTGCTGAAATTTTTTCGTCCATGATTTCTTTGGTTCTTATTATAATACGATTTTCCAAATCTTCGTTGATTCTTTGTAGATCAGCGCTTAAGATTTCATTTTCTTTAAATGCATTTACAAACCTTAATAATAAAAATAAAGACTGACTGAAGATAACAGATATTAGCCCGTAGTGTGCCAGGTAACTTGTATGTATGACCTCGGTTGTATTTAAAATGTCATTGATTGTGCAAAGAAGCATTATACTAAAACCGAGTAGAATTAATAAGGCATTGTTTTTTTTCTTATAATAAGCAAATGCTACTATTCCATAAGAAAAGAATAGTTCTAGTAAGAATATGGGCAAATAGATATTAACCAGATTTGAATAAAAACTAACCTCAGTAATTAAAGTAATAAAAGAGAAAATGATACTGACTGAGAATATAAGTTTATAAAAATTTTTGGGTAATTGAATGGAGAACATTAAGTCTACAAATTTAATTGCAATAGGCAGAACCAAAAAGAAGGTTAAATATTCAATAGCTACGTAAACTGAATAAGGCATTGGCAAAAAATCTACGATTAATTTTTCACCAGTAGATGCGGTGCGCAGAAAAATACAGAGAACAATAAAAGAAAAATAGAGAGATAAAAATTCTTTTCTTCTAATTATATACAGACCTATATGGTATAAGATCGTAAAAAATAAAAATCCCAAAATGAAGTTATCACGGTTTCGAATTTTTTGAATAAATTCTAATAATCCTTGTTCTGACCCAAAATAAATACTATATAAGAATCCTCCTTTTCTATGATGGAAATTGGATACCTGAACTATGACATCTAACGTATTTGTTTCTGATTTGAAAGTAGCAAAAGAAGGACGGGTATCCGGAATAGATGTTTCTAAATCCTTTCCTAAGACTCCAATACAATTAAGCTCTGTTTCATTAATAAATACCTTACAATTTGTAAGAGGTTTAATTCTAATTCCAAGTGTTGGGATTTGTTTATTTTCGGGGAGTAAAAGTTTTAATCTAAAAGTAGCATAGCCAAAGCCGGTAATTTTACTATTATTAATGATTCGGTCATTCCAAATGGAAGGGAGGCTGATATATTCAGGACTTAATTTTTCTAAATCTGCTTTATTGTAGAGTCCATTCCAATAAAATTCCCAGGCACCATCTAGACTAATCACAGAATCAATTTCTGGACTCCAATTTCTTAAATCCAGAACACCTTTCTCTGCTTTATAGACTATAAAATCTCTTTTGCAATTAAGAAAAAAGAAATTGCTTAGAAACAGAAATAGGATAAGTATAATTTTTTTCATAATAATAATGTATTGAACCAGTTTAAAAAATATTCCTCTTTGAATCATCTTTCTTTTTATTAAGTAGAGATTCATCTATTTTTAAAAAATGCCAGTATATATTTTTGAGAAGTGGCATATAGTTTAAACTCTTGAAATTAGTTGAAAAATGTCAACAGGAATTCATAATTTATATGGAAGACATTGCTAAATTATCGGTTTCCTTGGTTTTTGAAATTGCGGATAATGAACGTTAATCGCAATAGTGATTGTGATTAAGAAGAAATTATTTTGTATTGCAGTGATTTTTTATTTTTAGCTTTTTAAAAACGGGCAGGGGATTTACTCCCTACTCGTTTTTATGATATGGAAAATTATTTTTTAGCTAGCAGGTGTTGCAGCTGCATTTTTCTTTTTGTAGTATCCATAGCCGACTGCACCGATAATTAGAAGTAACCAAATATACCAAAATTTTACGAGTATAATTGTGATTGCTGTAATTACAAATGCAACTACTCCTAATACAAAACGAATTACAGAACTACCCATTGTTCCAACAAAAGGAATAAAATCTAGTAGCATTGTAACCGGTCCAACAAGTAAGGCAAGACCAGACCACATCATGATAAATCCAATAAATCTACCAATCCATTTTTTAGTTGAGTCGTCTGATTTAATTGCTGACATAGTTTGCGCATAATCCCCAATACTCGCACTCATAAAGGCTTCATCTTTATATGTATACTTTCCTAATGTATCTCCTTTTAAAGTTCCAAGAAAAGTCATATCTTCAGTCGGAATTGGAGTTGCATTTACTGTTACTCTCTCACAACCTTCTACTTCATTACTTGCGCAAGTAGAAGAGCTGTATAAATAATTTCCAGATGACACATATCCGTTCGTGTTTATTTCGCTATCTGCTGGTTTAGAACTTGGAACCGAAGAAGTAAAGTCAGTATCAGCTAGGTTCACATTATAGGTCTTGCCATCACTAGACAGCTTACCACCGTTAGCCACATTGGTATCTGATTTGACCCGGCGCTGATGAAATGCTTTCGCCTTACAAGCAGGAAGTTGAAACTTGGATGGGTTTTCCGGGCTAGTAGTCCATTTTAGTTTACATTCTCTTATTTTCTTTTTGTTACTTCCTTCTCCTTCTGTTCTCTCTTCTTCATCCCAGGCGTAAACTTCTGAGCTTTCACTAACACTGATGTAATTTCCTGTCTTAACGAATAAACTTCCAACAGGCTGGGCGGTTAATTTTCCAGTGATATATACTGGTTTGCCTTCTTCCATTTGTGTAACTGGTTTAGCATTCTTAAATGCATCACCTGCTTGTGTGCAAGTTTCTACTTTGAAAATTAGAAATATTGACAGGGGAATGAGTGCAAACCCTGTTAATATTCCTTTTACTGAATCGCCGAATTGGCTAAAAAATCCAACGGATTCACTAGATGACATACCGTCACTACTAATTGCCATAGGTATCTCCTAAATTTAATTTATGTGGGGCAATAGTAATTGTTCTTTTAAATAATACAAGAAGTTTTTAAAAATAGATTAGAAGTTTTTATAAAAGAAAGTAATACTAAGTGTTAGGTGAAAAATGAAATGAGTCCAATTTCTCTCCGTTCTATTTGTCAAATTCTTTCAATGATTTTTTAGAACTAAATCTCCAACGAAGCGAAATGCCTTCCTGCATAGTTTGCAAGGACTATGCAGTATAATTCGTTAAGTAAATTTATTGACTGATTGTTTGAATAAAATGAGGAACAGTTTCTGGAACAAAAACAGCTGTAATTACCATGCCACCAACAGCTCCATAAAAATGCGCTTCGTGGTTGATATTATCGTATTGATTTTCAGAGGAATAATAAGAGTATGCGAGGTATAAAAAACCAAATGCGAAAGCAGGAATCCCAACGGGAATAAACATGATGCCTATTTGAGCCATTGGTTGAAATAGAATAAAACTAAAAATTACTCCGGATACTCCACCTGAGGCACCGAGACTTCGGTAAACAGGATTTGTTTTATTTTTCAAAATGCATGTGTATACACTTGCTAGAATTGAACCAAAGTAAACTATAAAAAATCGCGTTGAGCCTAAATAGTTTTCTAATACAAATGCGAATGAATAAAAAGAAAACATATTAAAAAGTAAATGCCACATATCAGCATGTATGAAGGCATGAGAGAAAATGCGGTAGTATTCTTTCCTACGAATCATACCGTAAGGATGAAGGATGAATCTTTCAATTAAAGATTCATCCTTATAGAGAGCCCAGAGGCTAATCGCTATTGTTCCAAGTAGAATAAACGATGCGACTGGGAATAGAATCAGATATCTCAAGCCTTAGACCTGTTGTTAAAGTATGCATCCATTTCAGCTATGAACGGGTTGATATTTTGTTCGTAAGCTAAAATTGCTTGAATTGCTTTTTCGTATACACTCATAACAAGTGCTTGTGCTGCATCACACATTTGTTCTTTACGAAAAGATTCTTCGTGTAAAGTTTCAGTGATAGAACCATCTGCTTTGAATGGAAGGCAACCAAGTAGGTTTTGCATTACAATCTTATCATCTCCTGCAACATGAGAAGGGTCGAAGATGGTAGGTAGAATTGTTTTTTTCTTGGCGTGAGTAATAACGTTAAAGTCTGGAGTATTTCGACAGTAACCTTCTTTGATGAAAAGAGTTTTTACTCCACGCTCGCAGAGGATAATATTAAGATTCCCCTGATTGGCAATGTATTCTGCTGCCGAGAACCATTCTTCTGCCTCGTTTCCAAAACCACGTTTTAGAATTACCGGTTTCATGGTCTTACCCACAGCTTCTAGTAATTCAAAATCCTGTGCGTTTCTTGTTCCGATTTGAATCATATCAGCATGTTTTGCAACTTCTTCTGCCATTGTATGATCCATTACTTCGGTTACATATGGTAAGCCGGTCTCTTCACGAACTCGGTCAAGCATTTTGATTCCTTCCCATCCAAGACCACGCCAATCAGTTGGTCTCGTTCTCGGTTTAAATGCTCCACCACGAATAATCATTCTATCTAAGATTCCATATTTTTCACCGAGAGCCTTAGCTTGTTTTGCGATAGTGAGTGTTTGTTCCATTGTTTGAGGAGAGTCCGGTCCAACGATAAATACGTGTTTGCCGTTTCCAATTTTACGAACCAATCCATCTAGACCTTTTACTTCTACGATTCTATCCTGTCTGTGAACAACTTCGCCTGCTTTTCCGGCAGCTACTCTTGCTATATTTTTATAAGGTGCGGATACATTCCAGATGCGGCTAACACCTGCTAGCTCCTTTACATAACCGGATTTTTCAGAGATTTTTCTTGTGTCTCCAATGAAATGAATGGTGTCGCTTACTCCACCACCACGAATAATTTCTACATCATTGCCACATTCAGCGGCTAATTTCTTTATCTTTTCTTCTGTTTCAGAAAATCCCTTTTCTAATTCTACAATATCCATTTTTTACCCTCGAAATACAAAGTCCTAGCAAACGAGTAAAAGTCAAGAATTTGTAGTAAAAAGGACTTTTGAAGAGATATAAGATTTAGAAAATAAAAGAAAGCTCGATTTTGATTTCGGGCATTGAAGTCAGAGTAAGAACGTCAGCATTCGAATATGTTTTCATTTCAGAATACCTGTCCTGCATTGGCTTTGTATATACTTCTACAGTATTATTGTTTAGATTAAACAACCAGTATTCTGGAATTCCTGATTGTGCATAAACAAAAGCCATTGACCTATCTTCTGATAAAGTTGTAAGCGAAACTTCCACAACAAGCTCAGCATGAGTCGGGTGTGAATTTTCATAGTCAGTGATAGATCCCTTTACAATAGAAATATCTGGCTCTGGTTCTGATTGAATCAAGGTGATTGGTTGTTCTGATGCAACATGATAACCCATTGGAATTAAAAGAGATAAAGCATGGAATATTTTTTTTACTAAAGTTACGTGACGCGGAGATTTAGGTAGTTTTTCGATTATGAATCCTTTGATGAGTTCCGTGCCTTTCGATAAAAAACCAAGTTCGCCGAGAGCATGGTATTCCTTTACAGAAAGAAGATGGGCACGACTAAGTATCGCAGGATTTTCTAATACAGGTAGCATGACTGTTTGTTAAATTCCATTTGTTTCTTTTGTCAACTTCAATTTATTTTGTATTTTCAATCACAAAGGTATATAGCAAATCTATCATCGTATCAAATCCACCTTTTTCTTTTTTAGTAGCTGGTGGATTTAGGAATCGATGGTCTGCTTTGGGGATAATGGCTAATTTACAATTTGGAATCAACTTATACAAAGACTCGCTTTGTTTAACGGGGACAATGTCATCTGCATCTCCATGGACTAAAAGTGTAGGAATACGTATCTTATCCGCTACAACGAAGCCATTAATTTTTTTAAGGTCTTGGAAGAATTTATAATTGAGCCGATAGGTTTCTCCTTCTTCATTTTTGTAATAAGAAAATCCTTCCCGCTTCCACTCTTGTAAATTTTCCTTTTTTGCTTTTAAAAAATATCTTCTTATCCATTCCTACTTCCTGTCTTCCATTTCCTAAAATATTACTAAATTGGAAACAAATATATGGTGCTACAAAGTCTTCTTTAACTTCATACTTTAGGTTAGTAACTTTTGCTGATATTTATCATATAGTCCAATCTTTTCAACGTAAGATTATATCTTGCTTGATTTAAAAGAAATTTTGAAATAGGATTGTTTCCTATAAGAGGCGAGCTATGTCCGAGATACGACAAAATATTATAACACGGGATTGGGTTATCATTGCCACCGATCGAGCTAAAAGACCGCATGAGTTTACAAGAAAAGAGAATCCTAAAATTGTCCTTCCGGATTATAAACATGACTGCCCTTTTTGTCCGGGTAATGAGCATTTGGCGACAAAAGAATTTTTACGGATTGAAGAAGATAACAAATGGAAGGTTAGAGTCATATCCAATAAATATCCTGCTCTTTCTCCAGAAGGAGAAAGGTTTCGATGGAAGATAGGAATCAATTCTACTATCACTGGAGTTGGCGTTCATGATGTAATTGTAGAAACACCAAGGCATAATTCAATCACTGCTCTACTTCCCGAAAAGGATATTTACCATTTGCTCCTCGCTTTTAAAATGCGTTATGAAGAAATTGCAGAAGATACCAGGATGGAAACGATTGTGATTTTTAAAAATCATGGAGAGTCTGCTGGAACTTCTCTTGAACATCCTCATTGCCAAATAGCGGCTACTCCCGTTGTGCCGTATAACTTTAGAGCAAGGATACAAGAAGTTATGCGCTATTTTGATGACTACGGTGATTGTATTTTTTGTAGGACTGCTTTGGATGAAATTGCAGCGGGAACTCGAATCATTGCAGAGAATGTAAATTTTATCGCGTTTGTTCCGTATGCTGCGCTTAGTCCTTTTCATATTTGGATATTTCCGAGAGAGCATACTTCTTCTTATGAAGATGCAACCGACGAAGAATTAAAAGATTTAGCAAAGATTTTAAAAAAAGTTCTTTCCATGCTATACTTCGGACTTGGTAATCCTGATTATAATTTTACAATACGATCTACTCCATTAGCCGAGCGGCGAACAAAGTATTACCACTGGTATTTGTCTATCGTTCCTCGAATTACAAAACAGGCCGGTTTTGAAATGGGAAGTGGAATGTATATCAATCCTTCTCTTCCAGAAGAAAGTGCAGAGTATTTAAGAAATGTAGAGCTACCTGTTCAACCAAAATGGTAATTGTTAAATTTTAAATTGAATAATTTCTCTTTGAAGAGTTTTATTCTCAGCATTTAGAGTCATTATTTCACCACTGATTTTATCGAGAGCAGAAAATTTTGATTTCATTGCAACACTTACTTCTTCTCCCGAAGCAGCTAAATGTTGGTTAATACCAAGTATCTGCTTAGTGACATTGTTTACTTCGATTATTTTCGCTTCAATGCCTGAGAGTTCAGAGGAAATAAGCGAAGACTCTTTTTCTGAATCTTTAACAATAGAAACATTATTCGAAATTACTTTTTCTATTTTACCAATAATTTGAAAAAGGTTTTTACTGCTTTCATTTGTTAACCGTATTTTGTTAACAGAATTATTAATTTCTAAACTAATATCATTAACTACCTGGCTAATTTTTGTAGTAGCCTGTTGTGTTTGTGCAGCAAGGTTTCCTACCTCGTCAGCTACTATTGCAAATCCTTTTCCATGCTCTCCGGCTCTAGCAGACTCTATTGCGGCATTTAGTGCAAGTAAACCTGTTTGCTTGGAGATTTCTCTAACTGAAATTAATACAGAATGAATTTCTCTTGATCTCTCTGATAAAATTTCAGTAGCTTTAGCAGTCTCATCTAGTTGATTACTTATGGTTTGTAGTTCTTTATTCGCTTGATTTAATTCTTTATATGCTGAAGTTATTTCGGCTAATAGGCTTTGTGCGCTATTAGAATTATTCAGTGCTAAACTAGTTCCAGTTGATATTTTGTTTTTGGATTCATTCATCATTTCTGTTATTGTCTCAGTAAGTTGCATGAGCTGCCCTGTTTCGTTCGCAACACTCTCAGTTGCAATGGATACTTCTTCGAAAGATTCTTTAGTCTCTTTAATAGTGAACTCAAGAGAATTTGCAAGCTCATTGACCCCCTTTGAATTTGATTGAAACCCAATAAATACAGAGTGAATACTTTTTATAAACTCGTTAAATTTAATTCCGAGCTGTCCAATCTCATTGTGGTTATCATTGATTAGCTGCTTTCTAAGATCCTTACTGGTAGTAATAACTTCAATTTCCTTAGTGAAATTTAAAATAGGAACAGTTATTTCACGATGAATATAATAAAAGGAAGCAAGTAATATAAAAACTAGTAAAAATAAAACTGTTAAAGTGATTTTCAGGAGAAATGTTTGCCTATCTTTGGATTCGGCCACTTCTTTATTTGATCTTTCTTCTAGCAAAATATAAAAGTCATCAATTGGTTTCATTATTTTATATTTGTCTGAATGATATTTCTCATCGTGTAAAATTCTTTTCGCAAAATCAGTAAGGGATTCATACGGCAAAATAAGTGTCTTTGCATCTTCTTCTAATTTGCCTTGCATGGCACTCATTGCAATTTCTTCAGTTCGAACGAGCGCATCTGAATTTTTTCTTGCCTCTTCTAATTTAGAAAACTCTTCGTCTGTAATTCCCTGCTCTCTCATTAAATCTGAAAGCTTGATTGCATTTGCATCCGGTCGTGGCTTATTTCCATTTACCGTTAAAAAATCCCAGTAAATCCTATTGTATTTTTCTGGTCTAGGTTTTTTGCCGTTCCTGATATCTAACACTGTAAAAAAATAGTCTTTATACTTTTTATCTCCAGTCATTGAATAGGTTCTCATAAGCCTTGTTAAGTCATCGGAACTTTGCCTGAGTTCGTCGGCTAAAAGATATGACTCAAATTTTCTATTTTGATTTTCATAAAGCTTATTCTGGTTAAAGTAAAGTGATATAACTAAAAAAGTTAAAACGAGTATAATGGCAGTTAGCCCTATAAAACTCATCTGGATAATTTGTTTAATAGATAATTTCATTTTTCCTCTTTAATTTTCAAAAATTCATCATTGCACCGGCACGAACTAGATGAGCATGCGGTGTATTGCCCGAATCTGGAATCGCAGAATTAGGCTGATTCCAATTAATACTTCCATCATTATTTATGCTACTGATTAGTCGTCCTATTCCTTTTTGCCTGCTAATTGAATTGTATTCTGTCTCTGTATATTGATAGTATACAAATAATTTAAAATTTCCCTCTAATCTTCGAGCTATACTTCCGCCAATGGTTGAATTTGTAATAACTGAACCGATTTGATCTGATCCCCATACATTAACGTTGGACTGGTTTTTATTCATTTCTTTAAGATAATACTGATTATCCGAAACGGATTCAAATGCTGTTTTTAATTTTCCAGGATTTAAAATTTTTGTCCTACCCGTTAGAAAAATTAGCTCCCAGTTTTCAGATAAATTATAAAGTATGCTCATCCATGTTCCTGCTTCTCTAATTGAATTGTATTCTGTTCTTCCTCCACTTACGATATTTGATCTATAAGCTACTGGAGATGAAGATTGTAATATGGATTGACCTGTCGAAGTAACCTGGACAGAAGACTGAGATAGGGTGCTGAGATTATCTAGATTTTGTCCGAAATGAGTTTCCCCTTTGATATTAAGATTGGGGGATAATTTCCATTGTGCGCTAAGGGATATTCCATTAGATACACGGTTTATTTTTTTATTATTTAAAAGAATGCCGCTTGAATTATTATCTATTGTTCCATTGCTGTAGTTATTGTTTAAGTAGAGAGTTGAATAATTTGGATCATAGTATTTTAAGTTAGAATAAATTCCTGATAAAAAGAAATTTAATTTACTAGACTCAATCCATTCCAATTGAAATGCAAAAGTGGGTGCCCTGGTTAATTCAACGTTATTTGAGACGTTAGGCGTAGTATTCAAATTTGAATTTCCTATTGAATAGGTAAAATTAAATTGAGAAGATAAATAATGTTTAAAGCCCATTTGTTCTCTAAACCAACCCAGGTTTCCACTTCCCAACAAACCAGAAATAATATTATAAGTATCAGGATAAAGCGGAGAAAAAATATCCCACTTCTGCCCCGCAAAAAAATCTAACCTGTTGCCAAATTTGTATTCAATATAGGCCTGAACAATACGGGGCTTACCAGCAGGTCCTGCATTTCCCTGGTTTATGTCCATAAGGTCAAACTGAATGACTGAGTGTAAATTATTTCCAAACTTTGGTTTAAATCCGATTGACGTCTCGCGGATACTCATGAGTGACCTCGGATCCCGATCATCATTTTGAACTATTCTTTTTGCCTGGTTCGGTGCCGTTAAGTTTTCTCGACCAAAAGATAACATTGCCTGGTTTGAGTATACATAGTCTGCCTTTATAAAACCAAAAATTTCTACATTTACTTCGGGAACTTTAATTGCTTTAGTCTTGGGATCTTCCTGCGATTCCTTATTTTCTTGTTGAGTAGGCTGTGTTACCTGTGCTTCTGTTTTTTCATTTTCTTTTATATCTTTAGAATTAGTGGGATTTTTTTCTTCTAATACATCTTTGGGTTTTGAATCAATAGTTTTTGGGTTTTCTTCTTTTACGCGGATAATTTCAATTTCTCTTTCGATTACTTTTTTTGGAGTGATTTCTTTACTTAGTATAGAAATTGAGAATAAGAATATTACCGCTAATAGGTGTTTCATTTACAGTCCTTTACAAAGGAAAATGTTTTGAAGGTGCTTAAAAAGTAAAGTTGAATGTTTAAAAAGCGTTAGTTTCTAAAAAAAAACTACTAACTTGATTAAGGAATAAATTGAATTGTATACTGTGTTCCATTTTTTCTTTCTAATATTATTGAGCCTTTAATTTGTTTTACTAGCATTTTAATTAATTGTAAACCAAAGCCATTGGGATTTTCGAAAGAGATATAATCAGGAATTCCAATACCATTATCAGAATAGATAAGTAAAATATAATCATTCATTTTTTTGATAGTAATTCTGATTTTACTATTTTCAAACTTATTAAACGCATACTTCATAGTATTCGTAATCAATTCATTTATTAAAATACCTAGAGAAGATAAAGGTTTTGCATCTAATATAATATCATCAATCGTTGTTTCAACTTCTACTGTTTCATGCAAAGGAAATAACCTAATAATTTCTGAGATAAGTTGTGGAAAATATTCTTTTACTGAAATCGATTCTTTGTTTTCAGAACGGTATAATTTATCATATAACACCATCATGCTTCTGACGCGACCTGCCGAGTCCTGTAATATATTTTTTATTGGAAAATTCTTTGCAGTTTCAGATTCAATGTTTAAGAGTCCGGATATTGTGCTCATATTATTCTTAACTCGATGGTGCACTTCTTGTAAAATTAATTCCTTTTCATCTAAAAGATGACGAATCGCTTGTTCTGATTCTTTACGCTCTGTAATATCATAGAGGATAACAAGATGTATTCCAAATAAAGTATCTCCGAGCGAGGCAGCCCTTGCGATTACTGTTCGTTTGCTTCCGTTTTTACAATGTATTATAATCTCAAGTGGCATAAAAGGCTGATTATTTAACGCAGCCTTTTCTATTCGCTCCTGCCAGGTTTTTGCAACCCAATCCCTATATTCTAAATCCGGATAGGCTTTAGGCCACCAATCTGAAAGAGTAGGTATATCATCCATGGTATAACCGAAAGTATCCGTAAATGCTTTATTTAGAAGTAAAATATTTTGGTTATCATCATTTAGAGCAAATGGAACGGGAGATGCATCGATGATGGCTTTGTATTTTTTCTCACTTGCTTCAATTTTTCTTTGTGTTTCGAATTCCTGCGAAATATCTCTAAATATTAAAACAATTCCTTTTATATTTCCACTAACGTCTTTAACAGGGGAGAAAGATATGGAAATTTGATATTCATTTCCATCTTTGGCAAGTAGCAGAAAATGATTAGTATTTCCCGTCAAATTTTGTAAGTGCATAAAGATAGGTTGTTGTATAAATTCGTTTGCATTAGAATCAAGGAGTCTAAAAATTTCTTCTATGGATTTTCCGAAAGCCTCCGAAATTTTCCAGCCGGTGAGGTTTTCGGCAATCGGGTTCATTCTAATTATTTTCCATTCATTGTCTGTTGCAATTACAGCATCTCCAATCGATTGAAGAATGGTTCGGAGTTCTTCCTTTTCTCTTTCTAGTCTTAGATTTGCTTCATATAATTTAAAAGCCATTTTAATTGATGCATTTATTGCAATTATACTGGAACTTTTTGAAACAAATCCGAAGGAAGTGACTCCCTCAGTTTTTTCTACAATTTCTTTTTCTGTTCTAGAAGATAGAAATACAATAGGAATATTTTGTTTTTTTAAAATTTCAGTTGCAGTCTGAATTCCATCGATGCCTTTTCCTAAATCTATATCCATTAATACCAAATCGATTTTTGTATTGTTTAAAGAATCAATTGCATCTTCACCATTAGCCACATGAATAATATTATAGCCTTCTTTTTGAAGCTGTTTCGATTCTGTTATTCCAATGATAATATCATCTTCAACAAGAAGTATCGTTTTATCGGTATTTGTTGTCATGGAATGGCCTTTTAATTGGATATTTCAACTCGATTACGACCGTTGTTTTTTGCGGCATACAATGCTTTGTCTGCACGTGAAATTAATTCTTGTGGCTCTTCATAACCCCACGATGCAACACCTACACTCAACGTTACAACGTTAGCCGCCCGAGATCTGGGATGAGGCAGCGCTAACTCTTGAACCGAAGTGCGGATATTCTCGGCAACAATTAAGGCTTCAGAAAGATTTGTCTCGGGTAAGAGGACAATAAATTCTTCTCCGCCCCAACGGGCAGTTAAATCAGGCGCTCTTCTTGCCAGACTTGCAATTTGTTTCGCAACAATTTTTAAACAATCATCACCGGCTAAGTGTCCAAAAAAGTCATTATAGTTTTTAAAATCATCAATATCGATTAATAGAACTGACAATGAACTATTATTTCTTCTAGAGCGAAAGCATTCCTTTTCGAATGTTTTTTCAAAGTATCTTCTATTTCCAATGCTGGTAAGCTCATCTGTATTGGATAATTTTTCAAGTTCTATGTTTGCATTTTCTAGAGCTAACTTAGTTCTTTCTAATTGTTCTTCTATTCTTTTTCTTTCTGTGATGTCGCGGCTAATTCCGAATATTCCAACTACGTTTCTATCTTTATCAAAAAGTGGCCATTTGTTTGTTGACACATAACCAACATTACCCTCTGCATCGTAATAGGGATCTATCTTGCCTAGAAGAGGTTCTCCTTTTTCAAAGATTGGAAGTTCCTCATCATGATAAATCTTGGCAGTGTCTGCTGGAAAGATTTCAAGATCATGCTTACCGATCATATCTCTCCAGTTTGCATGTCCTGTAATATTGGCAAGACTCTGGCTGCAAAAACGTATTCTACTTTCTCGGTCTTTGAAATAGATAAAATCCGTAGTCTCTTTTAAGAAGTTTTCAAAATCGCGGTTGAATTCAGCAAGTGCGGTTTCTGCGTTTTTCCTCTCGGTAATGTCTAAAAATGTAGTGACAAATTTTCCATCTACAAATGGAGACGTTGCTACAAAATAACATTTTTTTCTTAATGGGCTCCACATTTCAGTGAAAACTGTTGATCTCATTGATTGGTGGCCAAGCCAAAAAGTTTTTATAGATTCAGGTGACATTCCATATAACTTTGTAGCATAGTTTCCTATTACTTCAACATTGCTATAATCAGCAGTAGAATAGAATGCTTGGTTAACATTGATTATCTTATAGTCAACCATCTCTCCCTGATCATTGTATACGATTTCATTTAAGGCGACACCCTCTGTCATTGTGTCGAGGAGAATCTTTGTATTCCTCTCATTTTCTATTAGAGCATTTTCTAATTTTTTTCTATCTGTGATATCGTGAATAATTGAATGAAGTAAAGGTCTTCCTTCAACTGAAAGAGGGCTTGAATAGACTTCTACATCTCGTATTATTCCGTTTGCTAAACGATGATGAAAGTTAAAATAGGATCTTTTTTCCTGGATAGCATTTTCCATTTCTTCTTTGATTTTTTCAGGAGATAGAATGTTGATATCACTTATTTTTAAATTTTTAAGCTCTTTAATAGAGTATCCATAAAAATCTGCAGCTGCTTGGTTTGCATCGAATATTTTTCCATTTGAAGGATCTATTAACAATTTTATAGCGCGACTTTTGGCGAATAACGCATGAAATAGTTGTTCTCGTTCTCTAGTGAGTTCCTGCTGTTTTTTTTGTTCAGTGATATCAAATGTTATTGCAAGATGCGTTAGTTCCCCTGTTGTCTGCGAAGGAAGAGGGACAGCATGGGATTCTAACCATCTACGTGTTCCTTTTGCTCCAATTATTTCAAATTGAAGGGAACCTTTTTCCCCATTGCAAATTTTTTCATTGAATTTTTTAAATACATCTCTATACTCTGCGGCTATTACCGGGTAAACGTTCTTGCCAATTACGTTTTGAGGATTTTCAACTTCTATCATAGAAAGTCCCGCTGAGTTCATAGCGAGTAACGTTCCATCTTTAGCGATAACTTTTACACAACTAGGTGTTGCTTCTACGATAGTTCGAAAATTTAATTCACTGGACTCTATTCTTTTTTGAATTTCATAATCCTGGGATACATCTCGAAAGACTAAAACTACACCGGTTATATTTCCTTCAAAGTCCCTTATAGGGGAGCCTGAATCTGAAATTTTAAATTCTTTTCCATCTTTTGATATTAAGACTGTGTGATTTGCTAATCCAACAATTTTGCCAGAGGCTAAAACTAATTCAACCGGACTTGTAATTGGTTGACGAGTTTCCGAATTAATTATTCTGAAAACTTGTTGTAATGGTTTTCCGATGGCTTCGACAAAATTCCAACCAGTAAGAGATTCGGCTACAGGGTTCATCTGAACAATAATGCCTTCTGTGTCGGTTGCAATGACAGCATCTCCAATTGAGTGGAGAATTGTGCTTAGCCGCTCTCTCTGTTTTTCTGTTTTTTTGTTTGCCTCATATAGCTTAAAGGCCATTTTTATAGAAGCATCGATTACAATTATGCCGGAATTTTTTACAACATATCCATATGATGTAATTTTTTCTGTTTTTTGAACAACTTCTTTTTCTACCCGAGCGGATAGAAATACAATCGGTATGTCATGAGTTTTTAAAATTTCTGTCGCAGTTTGTGTTCCGTCTATGCCGGGACCCAAATCGATATCCATCAAGATTATATCAATTTGATCTCTTTTTTCACGAACTAATTCGATAGCTTGTAGCCCATCTTCTACGTGAATAACATTGTATCCTTCTTTTTCTAGCTGCTTTATTTCCATTAAAGCAATGATTACTTCATCTTCTACGAGAAGTATTGTCTTAGTTGCTCTACTGGTCATGAAATATAATGCGCTCCATTTTTATAAACGATTTAATTTTCTTGAATTTAAAATAAAAAAAATAAAAAATCAATGCTTCTGAGATTGGAAATCATTTATTCCTCACTAATATTATTTTAAAATAAATTTACAAGATGGCAAGGAAAAAAACCAAGAAACCTAGTATGAAAAGGAAAAAGATTCAAATTGCAAGAAGTCAAAAAGAATTGGGATTCCTAAATTTATTGACTATAAATAAAAACAATTCTTCTCGCCAAAAGGTTACTCATATGTAACCGCTATGCATCCCTCCATGGTCATACTTCTCAAGAAAGAAATTAGACTTGGAATTTACATAATAGTCAGTTAAATCTTAAAACATTTTTTCCCATACTACTTTTAACTCCTTCTCTGTTAAGGGCATTGGTATTTGGCTAATGCTTAATAGCCACTCGATTTCCAAATACTTTAAAAGCTAAAATTTTTATTCCTTCAAAAAAATGTATTTTGAATAGAAATGGATTTAACCATCCAACAGTAATGCAATAGTATTTATCAAATGGTTCAGTGTGATGAACTTGGTGATGCTCGGGTGAGAGGATTAAATTCTGCTTCTGGAGAAATGATATTAGCCGCCCTGGATTTTCCATATGAGCCCATTTATGAATTTGATTTGTGATAAATACGGAAATCATCAGAAAACTAAAAAAACTATAAAACGAATAATGAAATAAACTACTTTTTATATCTACAAGGTAGTAGACTAAAAGTAGAAAAGGAATTGATACAATACAATTATTTCCGCTGGTTTCTACAAAGTCATGTTCGGTCATTCCTTTTGGATTTACGTGATGCTCTCGAAATGGTTTTATAAAAGATTGTCCGAGAATTGGAGTTTCTTCCGTTCCAAAAGTATCACCCAGGAAATGCACAAGTCCGGAAAAAAAGTCTGCACCAATATAGCCGACAAATAAAGGCAGGATTGCCAGGGGTATTATGAGATAATCTAAATTAGCCGTTAACCTTATTGTTTCTTCCCCAATTTTTACTACGAGCATTATACAGTAGACTACAAAAACAATAATACTCGTTATTTCTAAATATCTATGTTTGTATTGAAACATTGTTTTCTCCTTATTCTTTGTTCTGGGTGTTTTTACTTGTGATATAAATGATATCAGCGTATTTTTTCAATTGGTTTTGATTAGGCGATTCTGCTGTTCTCTGTACGAACATTGAAATTGTTAATACTTTTATTCCAAGCTGAGTTAATCTGTGGGTAACACCCATATACTCATCGCTATGAAATCTCCCATTTATATGAATTATCTTTGCTCTTTTTCTATCCAGGCTTTTAGCAATAGAATCTGCCATAGTTGCATCCCAGAGGTTTTGGGCTAATATCATGTTTTTCATTCCGAGTTTTTCATTTGTATGCCCTGCAATGGAACCAAAAATTTTATTTTCATAAGCCTCCTGTCTATAGGGCTCTATCATGTAGATGGGAGCGAAAAGTTTCTTAGATAAAGTTGGAAACCTATAAAGCTCCTCTAACCCATTTCGCGAAAGCATTCTGACATATCTTCGGGGAGCGTTAGACGCAAGAATTGGGATTTTATTTTCCTTTGCAAACAATACGATTGGTTTGTAATCTTCAAAATTATTCCAGAGCTTAATATCAGTTTGAAATATTTTTTCATCTATGAGGCCAGAAAGAAATTCATTTAGAACAATCTGTTGATCTCTTTCAAACATTTCCATGGAGATAATGAACTTTTGCCGCTCGGATAAAAAGCGAATCAATTTTAGTTTTTCTGCATGACCAATTTTATCATCATGCTCTTCTCCAATTAAAATAACATCTACTGATTGAAATTTTTCAGCTATCTCTTCAAATCCAATTTGGTTCCAACTTTTTGAATCAAAAATAATCGGATAATTTTCTTCTGCGAAGAGGCTAATGGATAACAGTAAAAGAATACTTACCACGATTAAAGGATGAACATTGTGTTTTTTATTAAAAAGCTTCATTGTTTTTCCAGGTCTATTCTTTTAAAAACATTAAATCCCAAACTCTCCTGTGAGTCGTGGAGAAATAATGGAAAGTCTATCCATCATCTGGGAATGTATTTTGGAGTTTGTTGCTAATAAGTTGGGAACAAATACGGAAAAATCATTTCCGTCAAAAGTAGAAAGCTTGCCTCCCGCTTCTTCCAAAATAATAGAAGCGGCTGCCATATCCCATGGTTTTAAGTTTTCTTCCCAATAGGCATCGAACCTTCCTTCTGCTACCCAGCACAAATCTAAGCTTGCAACGCCAGTGCGCCTAACGTCTCTAACGGACAAAAGGATAGAGCGAAGATTATGTATCACACTTTCCATTCTTTGTTTCTTTTCGTAAGGAAATCCTGTAGATACTAACGCATTGATAAGCTCGGTTGTTTCTGAAACAAAAATTTGCTCTCCATTTTTAAAGGCGCCCTTTCCCCGAATTGCATGGTAGGTATCCTTCATCGCCGGAAAACTTACGATTCCCATTTCCATACGACCGCTTTCCATATTTTCTAATCCAATGCAAATTCCATAAAGAGGTAAACGATGAGCAAAATTGGTCGTTCCGTCAACGGGATCAATGATCCAGCGATATTGATTTTTGCCCTTGATGTTTGAGCCTTCTTCTCCTAGAATGTGGTCATCCGGAAAATGAGTGGTGATTTCTTCCACAATCATTTTTTCTGAGCCAAGATCAGCCTCAGTTACAAGATCAATTGGACCTTTTTTATCAATTTTGAATTTGGCTTTGCCTTGTGTTTCTATTAGAAATGCTTGAATTTTAGGCAAAAATCCTATAAAATGGTCAAATCTTTTGTTTATATCTTCTTTCATTGGTTCCTTTTGGTTGGTATACCGACTATCTTTTGGCATATTACTACCTTCCACATGAGCCCTAAGCTCTTCATTGGCAAGCTAGTTTAGTTTTGGCTTTGTTAATTTTTCAAAAAAGGGCTATATAAATCAATCTGCCATATAACTTTGGTCATATATTGTTAAATCTTTTAGATTTTCAGGAGAGATTAAATGGAAAAACAAATTATGGACATTCTAAACGTAGGGATTGGACTTTTACAAGCTGGAAAGGAAGGTTTAGAAAGAGCCAAAACTGAACTTGAAAAATCTTATACAGAACTTAGTGCAAAAGGCGCTCAAGATAGCTCTGAAGGTGCAGTTCAGATCAGACAGTCTTTGGATAAAATTATAGGTGATATCAAAGAATTTACAAGTGTAGCTGGAAAGAATTACGAAGACACCAGATCTAAGATAATCAATAACTACAACAAAATCACAGAAGAAATTCAAAATAAAATGCCAGAAGGTAAAGTAGAAGCAGTAAAAGCAAAGATTACTGAAGTGGCAGAAAACATTAAAAAGGTCAAAAAAGCTTAATAAGGAATCGGCATTCATTTATCCGGAATGCCGTCTCACTTACAAAGATAAGGAAAAAAGGAAAATACTGAATAACCAAAGCGCACTGTTCTAAACTCTCAAAGCAAAATCATCGGTGCGTTTGACAATATTCCGATGTAAATCCAATCCTCCAAAATACTATGAAAAAAAGAAAGCTATTAGTCACAACTGCACTTCCATATGCAAATGGATCCATTCATTTAGGACATATGCTTGAAGGTGTCCAGACTGATATTTGGGTCCGATATCAGAAACTTGCGGGTAATGAGTGTTATTTCTTCTGTGCTGATGACACGCATGGCACACCTGTAATGCTTGCTGCAAAAAAAGAAAATATTTCTCCAGAAGAATTGGTTTCAAAAATTCACACAGAGCATTACAATGATTTAACCGCATTTCATATTGAATATGATAATTATTACTCTACAAATTCTTCCGAGAATCGTTTTTTCTCCGAGGAAATTTACAATAGCTTAAAAAAGAATTCACATATTGCAGAAAGAGAAATTGAGCAATCTTACTGTGAGCATGATAAAATGTTTCTCCCCGATCGTTTTATCAAAGGAACTTGTCCGAAGTGTGGCGCAAAAGATCAATATGGCGATGGTTGTGAAGTTTGTGGTTCCAATTATTCTCCCAAAGACTTAATTGATTCACAGTGCGCGATTTGTGGTAATACTCCTGGATTAAAAAAATCAAAGCATTTATTCTTTAAATTGCAAGATTTTCAAATGGAATTGTTTACCTGGATTCAAAATCCAGATCACGTTCATGAAGGTGTTCGTAACAAATTAAATGAATGGTTTTCGCAAGGATTACAAGAATGGGATATCTCGCGTGACGGTCCTTATTTTGGATTTGAGATTCCTGGAGAAGTAAACAAGTATTTTTATGTTTGGTTAGATGCGCCAATTGGCTACATGGCATCTTCTAAAAATTTCTTTAAAGACAATCCACTCTTCGATGAATTTTGGAAATCAGGAGATGCAGAAATTATTCATTTTGTCGGCAAGGATATATTATATTTTCATGCTTTGTTTTGGCCTGCTATGTTATTAGGTGGTGGATATAAAACTCCCAATCGTGTAAATGTGCATGGGTTTATTACGGTTAATGGCGAAAAAATGTCCAAGTCCCGTGGGACTTTTATTAAAGCATCTACGTTTAAAAAATATTTAGAAGCCGAACATTTTCGCTTTTTTATCGCCGGTAAATTAAATGATACGTTAGATGATATAGATTTGAATTTTACTGATTTTACTTCCAAGGTGAATTCAGATTTAATTGGAAATTTTATAAACATACTTTCAAGAACCGGAACATCTATCCTGGACAAATTAGATAGAAAACTAGGAACACTTGATTCAGAAGGTAAATCACTAGTAGCCGAGCTTATAGCAAGTAAAACTGATATTTTCAAAAACTACGAAGAAAAAAGTTATTCAAAAGTAATGAAAGAAATCGCCCGTCTCGGTGATGTGGTAAATAAATACGTAAATGACAAAGCACCCTGGAATCTTTTAAAAACAGACAAGGAAGCTGCCAGAACAGTTGTAACGACTGCTATCAACTGTGCGCGGATACTTGCTATTTACCTACAACCGGTTATCCCTAAGATATCTGAAAAGATATTTAAAATTTTAAACTTAAATTCTAAAATACAATTCTCTGAAATTGAAAACATTATTGAGAATCAAAGCATACTCGCTTATGAAATTCTATCCGAGAGAGTTGATGAAAAGGCAATCAAAGCAATGTTAGAAGAAAATAAAGAATCACAAAAAGAAGTAAAGGCTAGTTCAACTACAATAAAAAATTCTGAAATAAAGTCAGATTCCCCTTCTACGGGTCTAATTAGTATTAACGATCTGACAAAAGTAGAATTGAGAGTAGGTTTGATAGAATCAGCAAATCATGTCGAAGGAGCAGACAAACTTTTAAACGTTAAAGTTAATCTAGGAGAAAAAGGTATCAAAAATGTCTTTGCTGGTATAAAATCTGCATATAAACCAGAAGAGCTTGTTGGAATGAAAGTAGTCGTAGTTGCTAATCTAGAGCCAAGAAAAATGAAATTTGGTATGTCGGAAGCAATGTTACTTGCTTCTGGAAAAGAGGAAACTCTTTCTCTATTTATTCCACATCGAAATGCAAATCCAGGGGATATTCTTAAGTAACCGAAGCCATGTCATTAATTAAAAATATTTACATAGAGAACAATTCCCATCATAGACTCGGGATAACTCCAAAGGAAATTAAAGCCAATATCAAGAAAGTGGTAGATCATATGACTAATCTGAAAGGGTATGAGTTTTCTTTGTTAGTCACTAGTGATGAGGAAATTCAAAAAATAAATCTAGCAAAGCGTGGAAAAGATAAAGCAACTGACGTTCTCTCTTTTCCAATTGTAGAAAAAGATCTTCCGGAAGGATATAAAATTCTAGGCGAAGTTATAATATCAATAGATACTATGCGTAAACAGGCTAGAGAAATTGGGCATAGTGATAAAGAAGAGTTTTATAGACTATTAGTTCATGGAATACTACATTTGTTAGGTTTTGATCATGAGAAAAGTGCCTATGAAGAAAAGAGGATGCAAGAAAAAGAAGACGAGTGTCTTCAACTCATTTTTGGTTAATACCAATTATCTGTTAGTTATTAAATTCAACTAATAACATTGTCATATCATCTTTCACAATATTTTCACAAAAATCAATAGAAGCTTTTGAAATTGCATTTAAAAAATATTCACCATTTTGATGGATATTTTTTTTTGCTTCTGCTAAAAATTTATCTACACCGAAAAATTCATTTTTACGATTAAAAATTTCAAAAAGACCATCTGAAAATAAAAACAGTCTATCTCCTTTTATAATTTCAATTGAATTGTCTTTGGTTAAAAAATCTCTCATCAATAAAAGCGGAGTGCCTTTTCCTTCTAGCTCGATAAATTCATTTTCGCGAATTAATATGATCGTATGATGACCTGCATAAGCATAATGTAGAACATTTTTAATTGCGTCAAATCGTAAGTAAACGCCAGTAATATAATGTCCTTCCACATAACTGAATAAAGTATTGTGTAAGTATAAAAGCTCTTTCTCTACACTGTGTTTATTATGCGGCATAGTTTGAAAACATAAAACAGCCATACAGGATACCATCGCAGAAGAAATCCCATGTCCTGAAACATCTCCAAAGAGCAAATCAGACTTATCCGCTAGTTCATAGTGGGAGAAAAAATCACCGCCTACTTCAATCATTGGTTTATAATAAGAATGCATTGTAAAGAATTTTGACTTTATATAATTTGCTGGAATTAAAGTTGTCTGTGTAATCCTTGCTTTTTTAATATCTTTTTCTAAATGAAATAAAACTTCAGAAAGTTTTTCTTTGGACTCTGATATTTCTTTTTTTTGTGCTTCAATCTGGAGAATATTAGTTCTATTTAAAAGGGAAGATCGTATGCGAGCTAATAAAACTTTTGGAATAATTGGTTTTATAATAAAATCTGTTGCTCCAGAATCGAGGCAAGCTTCAATAATGTCAGGACTTTCTTCAGAGGTTAGCATAAAAACTGGAATGTTAGAAAATTCGTCTTTTTTACGAATTGCTTTTAAAATATCGATTCCATTCCCGTCAGAAAGATAAAAATCTAAAATAACTAAATCAACTTTTTCTTTTTCAATGAGGGATAATACTTGTTCGGAGTTAGAGGTTTGAACAAAACGATATCCCTTCCTTCTAAGAATTAATTCTAATGACATGATTATTAATCGATCATCATCAATAACAAGGATTGTTTGGTTATTTTTTCTCATTCGATTTAAACTTGCAATGAATAACCAAAATATAATTTTCATTTATCAGTTCTATCTATTTTTAGTTTTTACCAAATAGAAATATTTTTGCTTAATTACGTAAATAATGTAAAAAAATATAATTCTCTCAAATCCCGAGCGCACACTTGTCTCTATATCTGCTCTAGTTATTTATATAAAGCATTCAACAATAATAAAAAAGGACGGAAGGATATGAGGCATTTTATTGAGATATTTAAAAATTTCACTTTGATAGGTGTATTTTTTTTTAGCTATTTGATTTTATTTGCTGAGGATAACCAAGGAATAGATCAATTCTCGAACGAGAATTTTAAGGGAAAGGCTATTAGCCTAGATTCAGATAATGATTGGGAGTATACGATAGACGATATACTACCAGAAAATATAATCAATAATAATTTTGATTTTATCAAATGGAAAAAATACAAAGTTCCCTCGAACCTAGATTCTAATGAAATAAATTCGAGAAGAAAAATTTGGATAAGAAGGAAAATTCAAATTCCAAAATCGTTGGATAATAATAATTTGTCTCTAAGATTGGGAATAATTTCCGACAGAGACAAAACATATTTCAATAATGTTTTAATCGGTGAGACCGGTTGTTTTGGAAGTCCTGATCCCCAGGGATATGATAAAATTAGAATTTATGAAATTCCATCTTCTTTAGTTTTAAAAGGAAAAGAAAATACAATTTTAATTGAAGTAGAGCGTTTTTTCCCGGAAGAAATTGGAATTAACCAGGACAGGACTGCAATCGGCACAACATTACAAATTCAATTCGATAAATACCAGGAAGATTTGTATAAATTGATTTTACTTTCTGTTTATGCTACAGTCGGGATGTATTTTTTATTTTTATTTCTTCGCAGAAGGCAAGAGGTGGAAAATATATATTTTGCGCTATTTGTATTTACTGTAGTAATTTATCAATTCATGCGAACCCAAATTAAGTATGAGTTGGGATTGGATTTTATATTCATGAAAAAAATAGAATATATGGCTTTTACAAGTTTGATCCCTCTTTTTACAAATTTTATTCGTATTTATTTCAAAATTAAAATTTCTAAAACTATTATACTTTTAAATATTTTTTCAGTAGTAATCATAAATTATTATTTATTTACTTCTGATTTAATTCTTTTTGATAAGCTTAATAAAAGTTTAACCCAACCAATCGGATTTATATACATTGGATTCTTATTTTATTATCTATTAGCCTCAAGAAAGAATAAGGATTCTGCATATATTTTATTTGGTGTTGTTATGATTTTTATTTCAGTGGTTGTAGATATTTTGAGTGACAGGGGATACTTTCAAATGCCCCGCACATTTGGATATAGCTTTATTTTCTTTATACTGAGTATTGCAGTAATCCTTGCAAATAAATTTGTTCGATTGCATGCGGAGGTTGAAGAGCTAAATACTTCACTGGAATCTAAAGTTGAACTTAGAACCAGGGAACTTCATGAGTCCATGCAGGAAATTCAAAAAATTAAAACACAACAGGATGGTGATTATTTTCTTACTTCTCTACTATTAAGTCCTCTTACCGCAAATAAAAATAAAAGTGAATATGTAAAAACAGAATTTTACTCTAAACAGAAAAAGACATTTCATTTTAAAAATAAAACTTATGAAATTGGAGGAGATATAAGTATCTCGGCTAATATAGTGTTAAATGATAAGAAGTATACTGTCTTTATCAATGGCGATGCAATGGGAAAATCAATTCAGGGTGCGGGTGGTGCGCTTGTTATGGGAGTTGTGTTTAATACTGTTTTGTCTCGATCTAACATAGCGAGTTTTAAAACTAAGACTCCTGAAAAATGGCTAAAAGATGCGTTTTTAGAATTGCAGAGAATTTTTGAATCCTTCGATGGCACAATGTTTTTATCCTGTGTGATGGGGCTTATTGATGATGAGACAGGATTTTTGTATCATATTAATGCAGAGCATCCATGGACTGTTTTGTATCGAGAAGGGAAAGCTTCTTTTATTGAAGAGAGGTTTACTACGCGTAAACTCGGAATCTATGAAAATGAAAAATTATTTCAAGTGCAAACAATGAATCTAAAACCGGGAGATATTTTAATATTAGGCTCTGATGGTCGGGATGATATCCAGATTGGAGTTTCAGAAAGTATAAGAATTATAAATGAAGATGAAACTCTGTTTTTAGAAACCGTTCAAAAGGCTAATGCAAATTTACCTGTAATAGTTGATTTACTTCATCAAACGGGAGAGCTTACTGACGATTGTAGTTTACTTCGAATTGAATACAAGGGGCCGTTAGTGAATCAAAATAAATCTAATTTTACTGAAATTCTTTCCAGAATGTTTAAAACACATTATGATGTAAAAGAAGATAATTGTGCGGAGAATATTCATTTATTAAAAAATATTTATAAACTTTATCCATATAACGAAGTAGTGAATCGCCAACTTGGCTTTTTTTATTTTAAAAAAAGAGAATTTCAGTCAGCTATAAAGCATATCAATCAATATACCTATAAAAAACCTGAATCAACCGAAATGCTTTATCTTGCTTCCATTTCAAATAAAAAATGTGGTAATTATGAAAAGGCCGTAGACATTGGAGAACAAATCTTACTTCGTGAGCCAAAGAATTTTAAAAATCTAAAAAACCTAAAAGAACTCTATCGACTCACTCGTAAAATCGAAAGAGAACAAGAACTCGAAGCAAGAATAAAGGAATTAAAAAAATGAAATACTTAGAATTAAAAGTCAACCTACCAAAAGAAATTTCAGAAGAGTTCACAGAATTTTTAGATTCTATTTCGGTAGAAGGCTATTATGAAATTTTATTCGATTCAACTCTACCGCGACCTGCGTCAGGTGAAATATTGCGAGATGATACAAATATTCAAGTCTATTTAGGGGAATCTGACAAAGAAAAAGAACTGAAGATTATCATTTATTTAAAAGCCAGAGCTTCCGGTAATTCTTTTATCGAATCAAGAATTGTAGAAACAAAAGAGTTTGAAGAAGCTTATAAAGAATTTTACAAACCGTTTCAAATTGGGGAACATTATTGGATTATTCCTACCTGGGAAAAAGAATCAGAAATATCAAAGAAGGTGCATGCAGAGAGTAATAATGTTATCCTCTACATGAATCCTGGTCTTGCCTTTGGAACAGGGCATCATGAGACAACTAAACTTATGATTTCTCGAATTGAAAAAATTGTAAAAGAAGGTATGTCAATTCTTGATATGGGAACAGGTTCTGGCATATTGTCAATAGCCGCTGCCTACAAAAAAGTAAAGGATATCCTTGCAATTGATATTGATCCCAACGCAGTTCGAGCAACCGAGTTTAACTGGGCAGAAAATAGTTTTTCTTCACCTGTAGATTTTAAAGTTCTAGAAGGAGGTTTTGATCATCCAGAAATCGAAAAAAAATCCTATGATTTAATGTTGGGTAATATTACTTATGCGGTTATTTCTCAAAACATTGAATCCATCAAGCGAATAAAGACAAATCGATTTTTATTTAGTGGACTCATCATTGAAAAAAAGGAAGATTCGATTAAATTATTTTCAGAGCATCTTGGCGGTAGACTTGCTTATGAGGAGCAATTCAACGACTGGATAATCCTTGAGTGGGAGCGAAGCTTATGAAGTCATCAGGCGTAAAGCTGAAGCTTGCTAGGCATTTCCTTCAGAAATGGGGGCGGAGAATATGAAAATGAAAAAATCGAATACTACAAAAACTGTTTTTGAAAAAATAAAAAAAATGGATTCTAGCAAAAAAGAATATTGGTCAGCTCGGGACCTTGCTAAGATTTTGGAATACTCAGAGTATCGACATTTTAGATCAGTGATTGATAAAGCAAAAGAAGCCTGCAAGAACAGTGGTCAGAAAATTATTGACCATTTCGAGGAGGTGCTCGATATGGTCGGGATTGGTTCTGGAGCTTCTAGACCTCTGGATAATGTTATTTTGTCGCGCTATGCATGTTATTTGATTGTTCAAAATGCAAGTCCTGAGAAAGAAATAGTTGCATTGGGGCAAACGTATTTTGCCGTTCAAACTAGAATTCAAGAAATCCAACAAACACAAGACTACAATGACTTAGTTACAGAAGAAGAAAAACGTTTATTTTTAAGAAATGAAATGGCATCGCATAATAAGAAGTTGGCGGACGCAGCAAAAAAGGCTGGCGTAATTACTCCAATTGACTATGCTATTTTTCAAAATCATGGCTATATGGGATTGTATGGAGGACTTGATGCTAAAAAAATTCATAAGAATAAAGGCTTAAAGAAAAGTGAAAATATATTAGATCATATGGGTAGCACAGAGCTTGCAGCAAATTTATTTCGTGCAACGCAAACTGAGGAAAAATTAAAACGCGAAAATATTATAGGTAAAGCAAAAGCCAATCAGACTCATAACGAAGTAGGAAAGAAAGTAAGGGCAACCATTAAAGAACTAGGAGGCACAATGCCTGAAAATTTACCTGTAGCCGCAAGTATCAAAAATCTAAATGCACCAAAAAAGAAAAACAAAATTGCATAACAATTTCTAGACCATTTCGAGCACCTCCTCGAAATGGTCTAGTATAGTCTAACAATAAAAGGAATTTCATGAAAACAATCATATCTTACTTCGTATATAGACCGTTAATTTCAAATTTACTGATCGTATTTCTTCTCTTAGCCGGCTCTTTGAGTTTACTCTTTATTAAGCGCGAGTCTTTTCCAAATGTAAATTTATACCAGGTTAAAATTTCCACTATTTTTCCGGGAGCATCGCCGGGTGATGTAGAACAAAAAATTACAATTCCTATAGAAGAGAAGTTGAGAGAGGTTGCTGGATTTGACTCTATCCGCTCGATTTCAAGAAATTCGGAATCCGATATAAATATAAAGATAGATATCGACAATAAGAATCCTGATAAGGTAGTTGATGATATCCGTCGGGCTGTAGACAAAGTAAATGATTTACCGCCACAGGTAAGAGACAAACCACTTGTAATCGAACAGAAGAGTAGTGATTTCCCAATTCTTGAAATTTCAATTTATGGTGGCGCAAACGAAATTGAGTTACAGACCAATGCAAAGTATATACAGGATGAACTTCGTAAAGTAGATGGAGTAGGGAGAGTAGATGCATTTGCAAAAAGAAAAAAAGAGTGGCAAGTTCTTGTTAACCCCACTTTAAAACAAAAATACTCTCTTGGATTTTCTGATATTATTTCGGCGATTGCAGAGAAAAATGTAAGTATTCCTGGAGGCTCAATTAATGCAGAGTATACAAAAGATATTCGTGTTACGGGAGAATTCCAAGAGATTTCAGAACTGGGTAAGTTACCAATTAGAGCCAATGAATCCGGTAACCAGATATTTATTTCACAAATAGCAAGGTTAAAAGATACTTATGAAAAAGAAAGAACGATTGCTCGGACAAATGGTTATGATGCAGTAAATTTGCTTATCATAAAAAAAGAGCAAGCAGATATTATCCGCACAATAGAAAAACTAAATATAAAGTTAGAAAGTTTACAAAAGCAAGTTCCTGAAACCATTCAAATTCTAGAATTAAACAACGAAGGTAAAAAAACTACAAACCGGTTAAACGTTGTTATCTCTAACTCAATGCAGGGGTTGCTATTAATTTTTATTGTATTATTTATATTTTTTAGTTTAAGAGATTCAATTTTAACAAGCCTTTCTCTTCCTCTTTCCTTACTTGGTTCTCTTCTGTTCATGCCTATTCTCGATATATCTTTTAATCTGATTTCTATGCTCGGGATTATTATTTCACTCGGTATGCTTGTGGATAACAGCATAGTAATCTCAGAAAATATTTATAGTTATCGAATGAAGGGAATGTCTCCCAAAGATGCAGCCATACAGGGAACTTCAGAGTTAGTGGTTCCGATTGTCGGATCTTATTTAACAACGGTGGCTGCTTTTATTCCAATGCTTTCTATGAGCGGTATTATGGGAAAATTTGTAATTCAGATTCCACTTATGGTAATTATTACGCTCACAATGAGTTTATTTGAATCCTTTTTCCTTTTACCTGTAAGAATTGCTAAATATGGAAAAATAAAATCGGAATCTAGAGAAACTTTATTTCAAAGATTTAGAGGAAAACTTGATCACTTCTTTGAATCCACGATTTTAAAATTTGAATCCCTGACAAGAGTTCTTGTTCGCAGAAAATATTTATCATTAGCCGTAATTGCAATTGTATTTAATAGTTCTCTTGTTACATTAACACTAATGAAATTTAATCTTTTCCCGAAAGAAGGAATTGAGCAGGTAATGATTAAAGCAGAGTTTCCTCCTCATTTTACTGCGCGTGAAACTTTAGCAAGACTACAATATTTAGAACCGATATTAAACAGAATTCCCAAGAATGAAATTATTGGATACACCGTCAAAGTTGGAATTCAACAGACAGATAGTAGTGATCCACTGACTAGAGTGGGAGAACATTTAGGAATGGTTCATCTTTATTTTATCCCAGAGAATGAGAGAAAGCGCGTAACGTCTCAAATCTTAGGAGAGTTAGAAGAAGAAATAAAAAAAATTCCAAATGCTGAGAATGTATTTATCGAAGAGCTAATTAATGGACCTCCAATAGGTGCGGCGGTGACACTCGCCGTGGAAGGAAAGGATTATAAAAAATTAAAAGAAATTGCTACGGAGATTGAATCCTACCTGGCATCAATTCAAGGAGTAAAAAATATTGCTGACGATTATAAAAAAGGTAGAGAGGAAATCGTTCTTAGCCTCGATTCCACAAAGTCTGCTACGACTGGAATAAGTGTAGCGACTACTGCTGATTTTGTGCGCAGTGCTTTTGAAGGCAATGAGGCTTCCAGGTTTAGGATCGGAAAAGATGAAGTTCGAATAAGAGTTCAAAATGACGCTCAATATCGAACATCACAGGAAGATATTAAAAAGGTAAATATAATTAACCGCTATGGATTATTGACTCCCATATCCAGTTTTGTAAATATAAAGTCAGAGCAGGGGATTGAAGCTCTTTTGCATTTTGATTATGAAAAAGCTATTACAATTACTGCGGATGTAGATGAAAAAATTGTGACTTCCGGAATGGTGAACACGAGTTTGATGAAACAATTCTCTGACTTAGAAAAAAAATATCCCGGTTACAGTATGAAGTTTAGAGGAGAACAAGAAAGCACAAATAAGTCGATGGCCTCCCTTGCAAGTGCGGGACTCATTGCTTTTTTTGGAATCTTTGCAATTCTAGCTTTGATTTTCAATAATACAATTAAGCCAATTTTTATTATCATGTCGATTCCATTGGGGTTAGTTGGTGTTATCTTCGGATTTTTAATTTCAAATAAATCTCTTAGCTTTCTCGCTATGATTGGAATTATCGGACTTGCGGGGGTAATTGTGAATACCTCCATAGTGCTTGTTGATTGTATTGATGAATTACAAAAGAAAGGTATGGATAAATATGAGTCTCTTGTAAAAGCAGCATCGAGCAGGTTTAGACCGATTATCCTCACAACGATTACAACGATGGCGGGACTCATTCCTACTGCTTATGGAATTGGGGGAACTGATGCAATGCTTGTTCCAATGACTCTTGCGCTAGCATGGGGTTTGGGGTTTGGAACGATAGGCGCCCTGTTTTTCATTCCTACGATATTTTCCATTGGATATGATTTTAAAGCATTTTTACAAAGAAAGTTTAGATTGTATTATCAAAAGAATTAAATGAATTTTCAGTAATATATTTACAAATGGCACGAAGAGCGCGGTGAAAGAACAGGATTGCATTAGAAACCAATTCGAAATTGCCGTGTCATTTGTAGATGATTAAGCTTTTTGGCAGATGATACTCTATTGTTCCCTAATTTTTACTAATATTAGTTGACAGTATTTTTTTCCTTAATAATGTTCTGAATATCAAATTTAACTCTTTCCACCAATTCAAGAATGAATTATTTTAAAAAAATTTTATTTCCTTTATTATATGTTCTTTTTTTTCTTTTGTCCTGCGAAAACAAGAAAGAGCAAAGCTCGAAAATCGAGCCACCGATTGCGAGTAAAGGAATTTTAGATTTACGAAATTTTCCTTTTAAATATTCGAATGATGAAGATGGAATTATTAATTTAACAGGAGAATGGGAATTTTATTGGGAAAAATTCATTGACCCAAATGAAAAACAGGCTACAGAAAATTTTATGACCGTTCCTTCCAATTGGCGCGATCACAGTATTATGCATTCAGGTGAAAAGTTTTTTCCGCCTGCAAATGGATATGCCAGTTATAGATTAAAAATTTTATTACCTGAAAATAACTTTCCTCTTTCTATTTCTATGGAAGGAGCGGATACCGCTTATGATCTTTACGTGAATGGAGTTTTATTTTCTTCGAAAGGTAAAATTGGAAAAACAAAAGAAGAAATGAAGCCTTTAACTCAATCTACTTTTTTTTCTATTACTTACGAAAAAGAAATTGATTTAGTGATTCATGTTTCCAATTTTCATCATTGGAAAGCGGGAATTAGAGATCCAATTCAGTTAGGAACTACGAGTGCGATTACCAATCTTTATAGAAGAAACTTTGTTTTCGATTTAATCTTATTTAGTTCCTTATTTATAATGGGGCTATATCATATTGGCCTCTTCGCAACTAGAAGAAGCGACAAATCACCGTTACACTTTAGTATCTTTTGTTTGTTAATTGCACTCAGGACAGTTTGTATAAACGAAAGAATGATTATGGATGTATTCCCGATTTTAGATTTTGAAGTTGTTCATAAATTAGAATTCTTTTCTTTTTATTATTCTTCCTGGGCATTCATGCAATTTTTACACTATTTATTTTTTAATGAATTCTCTAAGCGATGGTATCGTTTTTTTGGAATTGTATTAGTAACTTCTTCCATTTTTGTAATTTGCTCTCCCATGTCTTTTTATACAAGAACTCTCCTTTATGTTCAACTTACAATTTTAATTGCAATAATTTATTCTTTGAAAGTAATTATTCATGCGAGTATAAACAACCGAGTAGGAGCGAAATTCTTTTTAGTTGGAATGATTTTATTTTTCGCATCAATTATAAATGATATTTTAAAATCGATGGATTTAGTCCATACTCCTTATTTAACAAGTTATGGATTTATCTCTTTTGTGTTGTTACAGGCGATGGTGTTGTCGAGTAAATTTGCAAATGCCTTTTTAGAATCAGAAAGATTGGGTGTGGAGTTAAAAGCATTTTCCGAAAGTCTTGAATTAAAAGTAATTGAAAGAACTCATAGTTTAGAGGAAGCAAAAGAACAAGCAGAGATTGAAAAAAAACTAGCTCTGCTTGCACAAAAGGAAACAGAAAAACAAAAAAAGGAAACGGAAGAATTAAACTTACTTATAAAAAGTTTAAATGAAGAGTTGGATATTAAACTTATCATGAAAAAAGTAAGTAGTTATATAGTTAAAAATTATAAGATTTTCAATTATGCTCTATACATTGTAGATAAAACAAAAACTAAAATATTTCTTCTCGATGCAAAACTTCCGGATACTATTAAAGCGGAAGAGAGCGAAGTAATTTCAAAAATTGAAATTCCAATTGTAGATGTGATTGGAATTCACGCTTACGTTTGTAAAACTAAAAAGCCATTCTACATCCCTAGAATTAGAAAGTCTAGAATTACAAAGGAAGAGCTTTATATCATTGAAAAATCAGGTTTACAATCCTTCTTTTTAATTCCATTGATTTTACAAAATGAACCTATTGGTATAATTGATTTTTCCAGTAATTCTAAAATGTATCTTTCTGCTGATGAAGTTTCCCGTCTTTCTATTTTGGGAGAGCAACTTGCCGGAATTATTTATGGATCAAATTTATACAAGCAAGTGCAAGAAGAGAAGGAAAAGTCTGAGAGGCTACTTCTAAATATCCTCCCGAGAGAGATTGCAAAAGAATTAAAAGAGAAGGGCTCGACCAAGCCAGTTTTGTTTGAATCTGTATCTGTTTTATTTACTGACTTTAAAGGATTTACTGTAATTGCAGAAAAGCTTCCGCCCAGTGAGCTCGTCCAGGAACTTGATGCCTGTTTTGTTCAGTTTGATAAAATTACAGAAAGATATAATTTGGAAAAATTAAAAACGATAGGCGATAGCTATATGTGTGCTGGTGGAATTCCATTAAAAAATAATACGCATGCACTCGATTGTGTTTTGACTGCACTAGAAATTCAAAATTTAATGAATATGATTAAAGCATTAAAAGAACAATTAAAAATTCCTTACTGGGAACTTCGACTTGGTATTCATACAGGTCCTCTGGTCGCGGGAGTGATTGGGGAGAAAAAATTTGCATATGATGTTTGGGGGGATACTGTCAATATTGCGTCAAGAATGGAATCCAGTGGAACGCCCGGGAAAATAAATATTAGCGGCGCAACTTACGAGTTGGTGAAAGAATATTTTGAATGTGAATACCGTGGAAAAGTAAAAGCGAAGAATAAAGGAGAGGTAGATATGTATTATGTGCACGCCTTAAAGCCTGAATATTCGCAAGAAGGCGATCGCAAAACGCCTAATGATAAATTTTGGGAAATTCATAGAAAAATGAAATCATACATATCATTGGATAATAGCAATTAACACAAATTTAATTATTTCTGATTAAATGGATTTCATTTAGAAATACATCTTACATGATTTACTTCTTCTTTTAAATGATCCACAACTAGTCCAAGTCCGACATCAAAATAATATGCATCGCCCTTTGAATATTCATCCGAAGTCCAAAACCAATATCCGTCTTTTTTCCAAGAAGTAATAGTCTTCTTTTTAAATTCAGATTCCATTTCATCTCGAGTAGGAAGCCTCATTTTAAGTTTGGCACATTTTTTCACAGCATCAAACCAATTCATTTCGCCCTGATAATTACTCCATTTTGTTGATTGCTTTTTTATTTTTTCTTTGGCTTCTGAATTGGAGGAAATAACTAAAATATAAAAGATGATTAAAAATATTTTTGATAGTTTCATATTTCCAATATTCTGTTTGTCATATTTTATTGTAAATCCTAATTAATTTTGAAAGAATAGTAATTTTAAATATAATTTTCATTGGGTCTTTTATTAGTTTTCTTAAAGTTTGCCATTATTCTGTAATAGAAACAATACTGAAGTGTTTTTGCATTTACAAAATAAAGATAGAAATTAAAAGTCAATACATTGGAGATTTTAAAAATGGGAAATGAATCCGTTGTTGTGGATAATACAAAAGCTTTTGAATTAGAAAATATTGAAAGAATATTTCAATTGCAAACCGAAAATCGTTGGAATATTGCGAATACAACGTCAAAGCATAGAATTGATAAATTAAAAAAGTTTCATGCAAGTATTTTATCTCACCAAGATGATTTAAGAAATGCAATGTATAAGGATTTTAAAAAAAGTTCTCATGAAGTTGATTTGACGGAGATAATGCCCGTTATCTCCGAAATAAAAGATGCCTGTCATCATTTAAGATACTGGATGGAACCAAAGACAGTTCCTACCCCATTGAGTTTGTTTCCCAGTTCTAGTGAAATTATTTATGAGCCCAAAGGAGTTGTTCTTATTATCGGTCCCTGGAATTATCCTTTTCAACTCATTGGTTCTCCTTTAGTTGCTGCTATTGCTGCCGGAAATTGTGCAATACTAAAACCTTCGAATAATACTAAGTATACCTCGGAGGTTATTAAAAAAATTATCGAAGAGAATTTTCCAGAAAATGAAATTGCAGTGCTTACTGGAGAAAGACATATCTCAAATGCTCTTCTTGAAAAACCTTTTGATCATATTTTTTTTACAGGTAGTCCTGCCGTTGGAAAAACAATCATGCAAGCTGCCTCAAAACATTTGGCATCCGTTACATTAGAGCTCGGGGGTAAATCGCCAGTAATCGTTGATGAAACTGTAAATTTAAATGATTCCATTCCAAATATTATCTGGGGAAAAATTTTAAATGCGGGGCAAACATGCGTTGGCGTTGATTATGCACTTGTTCATGAATCAAAGTTTGATGAATTTATTGAAAAATCTAAAAAACAAATTGAAGAATTCTACGGAAGAAACCAAACTTCCTGGGAAACAAATCCCGATTTTTGTAGAATTATAAATGATAAAAGTTTTGAAAGATTAAAGCATACTTTAGAAGAGAGTATTTCACGCGGGGCTAAAGTTGAAATAGGAGGAAAACTTAATCCAGCAGATCGATATATATCGCCTACTATTTTATCCAATGTTAGTTTAGATTTACCCGTAATGAATGAAGAATTATTCGGACCAATTCTTCCCGTGTTGTCTTATCGAAACATTGAAGATGCAATTCAGATTATTCAGAGAAAAGAAAAACCATTGGCACTATATATATTTAGCGAGCGGGAAGATCGAATTCAAAGAATACTAAAGAACACCTCCTCCGGTGGAGTAGTAATTAACGGAGTTGTTGCTCATCTCAGTAATTCCAATTTACCATTTGGCGGAGTCAATCATTCCGGTATGGGAAGTTATCACGGGTATTTTGGATTTAAAGCTTTCTCGCACGAAAGAGCTGTATTAAAACTATCCAAACTCAGCCCGATTAAAATATTATTTCCACCTTATGGTAACCATACAAAATCCTTTGTCGAGTTAATGACTAAATTCTTATAAGTATGAAAGATATTTTATTTTTCTATATTATTTTCCTGCGGTAAATTTGGATTAGGCGTTGAATCGTTTGTAGGCAAAGTAGTGTTAGGCTCCTTTGTTGGTATCGGTTCTGGTTTTGCCGCCGGTGGGTCAATTTTTGGTATTCCAGTCTCAATTTTCTTTTCATTGTTTGCGGGTAACTCTTGTTTAGCGGGTGGAATTTTTCCTCCTTTTGTTTCTAAGAACATCGCAAATTCTTTATTTTTTATAATTTCGCTAAAAAATGGATCTACCTTTGGTTTAATCCAATAAATTTCCTTTGTATTAGTTGCCTTTAATAAATAGTCCTTGGTTTTACTTTGATTATTTTCCTTGGCATAATATTTGGCTAATAGGTAGTTGGCAGCAGAAATTTCTGGAACTTTATCAAGGAATACAATAGCTAGATCGTATTTTTTAGTGTAAAAATAAGTTTTACCCAGAGAAAAATTAAACTTGGGAGACTTACTTTTTGTTGAAGAAACGAGGGTAAGGTATTTTAACGAAAGTTTATATTTGATTCGGTTTGAATAAAACATTCCTAGCTGGAGAAGTCCTTCATGAAATTTCTCAGGAATTGTATTGGTATCGGGGTAAAGTCGTTTTATCCGCTTAGCAAAATCTAATAATCCTTTCATACCTACTTTTTTCTTTCCTAAACTCAAGAGTGATAGAGACTTATACATATTAGCCTCTAGGTTATTCGGATCTGATTCTAATGCAAGGTCGCAGGTTTTAATTGCTTCTTCGAAATAGCTATTTTCGTAATACAGTCTGGCTAATACAGGATGAAGAATTGGAGAATTATTATAGGAGTATGCTTTCTTGTAAAGTGCGATAGCTGTATTAATATTTCCTAGTTTCTGATTCGCCTGGCCTTCATTTAAATTTAAATAATACAAAAGCATTTTATCGGATTCAGAAGTAAGTTTTTTAGAGGCTTCAAAATAACTGAGTGCTTTTTCGTATTCGCCTAATCGTAATTTTGCGATGCCTGCTTTATATAAGTAGTTTTTATTTTTTGGATTTTGAGCTAGCAGTTCCTGCATTATTTTGTCTGCTCTGGTGTAATCCTCGAGCTTGAAGTATTTTAGGGACAACTCCCAATTTTTCTCCTCGCTGTTTTTTTTGCTTGGCTTTTCCGATGTAATTCGATTTTTTTCCTTCTCTTTCTCTCGCTGACTGTCCTTTTCTTTTTCCTTCTCCTTCTCCTTTTCTGACGCTAACTTCTCTGGCTCTTCCGAGTTTTTTTTTTGCTTTGGTCTTGTCTCATCAATTCTTGCGATTGGTAGATTCCCTGGATCATGACCTTTATTTGCATAAGCGCGATCTCTCATTCGACTTACTTCTTTATTCTCTGGGTCTAGTTTTAAAAACTTATTGGAATAATGGGCGACTATATCCCACCCTTGCTGATAATTATAATATAAAATAATTTTTAGGTAACTTGTTTTTCGTTGCTTTGGATTTAAATTTAATTCGACTGCACGGCGGAACATGATCATCGATCTTGGAAAATCTTTTTGAGATTCATAAATATAGCCCATAAACATATAAGGCTCTCCATCAGATGGATTTTCTTTGGAGTATTCAGTAAAAAGTTTTATCGCCTTTTGAAATTGTTTTTGAGCATAAGCTTTCTTGGCTTCTTTAATTCCGGCGAACAAAGGAACTTGAAAAATTATAAATAATATTAAAAAAAATCTAAGAAAAAGATGCATGGATGCTATAATTCCTAAGATTCATTTTTTGAAAAGTCACTTATTACCATTAACTACTTGTTTTATAGAGATAGAATCATATTCGTGACTTTATGAATCAGTTAAAAATTTATTTGAAAGTCCTTCTTTTCTTTCTAAAAGTCGAAATTATTTTATTTTTAGGTTGTATTTCTTTTGAGAGAGGTTTAGAGAGCCAACTTTATTTTTCGTCTGTAAACGTTGCAGTCTATAAAATGGATAACAGCCCCTTCCAATTTTCTAAATCAAAACAACAACAAATCAAAATAGATGTAGGATTATTAAAAAATATAATATCTACAATTCGAAAAGAAAGATCGTTGTTAAGAATAGCTAATAAAGAGCCACTTTGGAGTTCAGATACAGTCGATGAGTTGTTGCCAATTTTACTGGATTTGATAAGTCCGGCTAATAAGGATAAGACTTTCTTTGTAGTTGTAAAAGAAGAAGATAAACTTTCTCCTTATTCAAGAATTTTTAGAACTAATTTTTATTTGGCAAGAGAAGAAAATGTATTAAATTTAATTTTTGGCGAAATAGATAATAATATAAACTTTGGAGCACAATTTTCTTTTACTGATTGGGCAAATCCAAGCTTCTTTAAAATTGAATGTAAAAAAGATAAGACTATTAGTTTTTTTGGAAAGCTCGAAAAATCTTTTCGATTTAAATCTGACTCTTCATGTGCGGATAATAAAAATTTACCAGCTAAAGACAATAAGGTAAACATTGAAAAGCCAGCAAATAGTCATTGGGTTCAAGTTGATTTTGAAAAAGCAATAGAGGCTACTCTAGAAAAACCGCTAACACCAGAAAAGGGAACTTCCAAAACTAGAGAGAAAAGATTAAAAGAGTTATTTGATTTATACAAGAAAGGACTGATCAATAAAGATGATTATGAAATTAAAAAAGCAGAAATCTTAGGGGAAATATGAGTAAAAATCCCTATCTGCACTAGCAGATGAAATTTTTAAATAAAATTTGTCTTGCACTCTAAACAACCTTCGAAACATTCGAAAGAGAAAATGAAAAAACCAAAATTAATTTTATCGAATAGAACACCACCAATTCTGAGAGAAATTCAAAGAAGTATAGATGAAGGCAATCCTAAAAAAGAAGGAAATGTTTCCATAGTAAATATTAAGAAAGTTTACACTGTTAAAAAAGGAAAAGAAACAGTTCATCAGGGCTCTAATTTTAGAGTTGCATACAGCTTCTTTTTAAGACTTGTGATTGACGGCAAGTAGCCGCTATTTCTTGCTTGAATCAGGTAGATAATCAATTGAAACTATCGTCCCGTTTTTTAATTGAGGGATTTCGGATAACGTTTCATCTTGGTTCGAAATTTTAAGCGGTGGCTTAAGGTTTTGTTGGCTATAACCTACCCATGCATATTCGGGAAGAAATCGAACAAATCGATATTCATTTGATTTGTCTAAATCAATTTTAGTATTTCTGATACTTTCAGAAATGGATTCCTCTGCTATTGAATATCCCTTAGAAATTCCAGCTGCCATTATAACAAAGCCCAGGGCAACACCATCTCCGACACTGTTGCCTGAACCATATTTTACCGAAGCATAAATAATTGCTCCTCCAAGGAGTATTCCTCCTGTCGCAACCACCACTCCTGCAGTTACGCCTAATATGGATCTGCCGCCTTCTTTTACCGCAGTGACTGCGATGGCTTGTCCGTAAATGGAGTCTTTGATTAAGTCCTGAATTTCATTGTCTCTTATTTCATGTCGAGTATACCAATTTTTAGAATCAGGAGTAATTTGCATTTCTAGTATTTTTCCATTTGCGTCCTTTAAAGTTAATCTACTTTTTGCGGAGTTTGATTTAAAGTCTAATCCCCGGAAGCCTCTCAGTGGATTTAGTTCTAGTTCTGGATTCCATTCCGGCTCAGGTCCTGTTCCTCCAAGAACTAAAACAAAATCCTTTGGAGCTTCAGGAAGTTCAGATAATCGAAGTGCCCATGTAAGTTTTGGATCGAGTTGATGGGCAACTCTAAAGTCAACTTGTGCTTCTTCCCAATGACCGCATAATGTCCATATTCCACCAAGAATTATTCTAAGTAGTGGATCATCAAATCGTCCTTCTGCGCTCCAATTATTGCTTAATAAATCAGAGCTGATTTTTGCTTCCACATAGGCTTTTTCAAATTCGCCTCGAAGGGAGTAGCCCCAACTCAGTAACATATGAAGCCAAATGATCTCATGCTCGGATGCATAATATCCTTCCGGAGTTTCTACATAAAAAAAAGTCTTAATTTCTCTTGAAGCACTATAGCGAACTCTTTTCTCTATCTTTTCCGCATAACGTATAAGCTGATCGATTTCGGGCTTGCCCTGGATTAAATTTAAATAGGCTTTTTCCATGGATGTAATGAATCCATTTTGTTCTCCATCTGGAAATAGTCTCAATGCGGATGCTGTATCTTTCTTTTCTAAAGCAGTTCTTGTAAACTGATAATCCTGTCTGGTTAAGAGTGTGGTGCCACAGTTGATGCAAATAAAACAATAGAATAAAATTGAATAGTTACGCATAATTAGCATTACTCGGTTTCAAAGTATAAATGCCATACATCGCCATTTCGGACTGGCTCGCCTGCGCTAGGAGCCTGTCTTTTATTAAATCCACTACCATATGTTTTGTATTTTATATCATAGTATTTTAAAATTGCGAGTGATTCCTTTAAGGTCTTTCCTTTAAAATCAGGAATTCTTGTGATATCAACTTTCGGTTTAGGTGCATTAGCCTCTTCCAATTTATATGAGTTTGCATTTTCATTCAAATCGATGATAGGGATAATATTTTCGACTACTTCTTTAAATACCGGTGCTGCAATTCCTCCACCCGAATGAACAACACCTTCTGGTTCTGAAAGTAAAATTAGTCCTACTATGCGGGGATTATTAGCCGGAAAGAATCCAAGAAAAGAAGCGGCTACTAGTCCTTCTTCGTAGCCTTTGCCCTTAGTCGAAACTTGACTTGTTCCTGTCTTTCCAATAATTCCTCCTGATTCTGTGTTTGCCTTTACCCCCGTTCCTTGCTTGACTACTTTTGTCATGGCACGCATTAGATGTTGCGTTGTGGATGCGCTAATGCCTAAGTATTCGGGCTCGTATTGAAATTGTTTCACGATGTCCCCGTAGGAATCTGTGATATGGGAAACAACGGTTGGAGTAAAAACTTTTCCTCCATTTACAATTGCAGCTGCAGCGGATACTAGTTGAATAGGCGTAACCGAAAATCCCTGGCCAATCGCCATATAATATGAAGTGCTTTGTGTCCAGTCTTTTAAAGCAGGAAGTCTTCCTTTTAGTTCATCACTTGCAACACCTGTCTTCATTCCGAATTTTAATTTTTTTAAATACTTATAAATCTTTTCATCGGGGACTTTTTTGATCGCTTTGATAATTCCAACGTTACAGGAGTATTGTAAAATTTCATCGAGATCGACCATTTCATGTCTGTCTCCACAATTTACTCTTCGACTTCCAAATTCTACAAAACCCGGGCAAAAGAATTTCTCATTCAAATCAATTAGATTTTCATTGAGCATAATAGTTGCCATAAAAACTTTCATAGTTGAGCCGGGCTCATATTCGTATCGTATCGCCCAATTGGTAGTAGCCTCTGCTGGAAAATCAGAATAGTGATTTGGATCAAAGTTAGGAAAACTAGCCATTGCTAAAATTTTTCCAGTGTTTACATCCATAAAAACACCAACGCCTTTCTTTGACTTAGTATTTGCAAATGCTTTTCCAAGTGCAGATTCCAATCTATATTGAATAAGGCTATCAATGGTGAGGTAAATATCATTACCCCGCATACTTTCTCCATCAACATAGCTGAGTAATTCTTTGTGATAAAGTAGCTCAATGCCGGATAACGATTGGTTGTCGTCCATTCCGGTAAAGCCAATTAAATTAGATGCAAGAGATCCATTTGGATAGACACGCTTAAATTCTTTTTCTACTCGAACTCCGGGCAGTGCCATCTCCATAATTTTACTTGCAGTAGAATTTTCGATTTCTCTTTTGAGTAAAAAATAATTTGCCTTTTCTAAAATCATGGATTCGATTTTTTTTGCAGGCATGTTTAGAAATTTAGAGAGCTTATTTGCCGTAAACGCTGCATCATAAATTTTAGCTGGATTGATTCCTATTGTAGAAGAATCCTGGGATAAAGCAAGCTCCATTCCCCGCCTATCGTATATGATTCCGCGCTGAACTCTTTGTTCTGATTTAGCTTCAATCATATTTCCGTTTAAGAAGGTAAGATAGATTACCCGTATGATTAGAATTCCAAAAAAAAATAAAATCCCTGAGAGTAAAAATAAAAGTCTGTCTTTGAATTCTTTCATCGCTTTATTATCGGTTAGTTTTTTAGGATGTACAAGACCTTTCCCCTGAGTCTTGTGATTGGAACTAAGCCCATATTGCGGGAGTCATAAGAATGTTCTCTATTGTCTCCCAAAAGTAAAAAGTAATCCGGCGGAATCCTTCCTTCTTTTTGCATGGGAAAAAAAATACTATCACTTGCCAGGGGTTGCGGTAAAAGTAAAGTCTTACTCTCTTTTAGTTTGTATTGTTCATCCAAAGGAACGGAATCAATTAAAATTCGACCGTCTGCAAAATTATAATAATCTCCGGGTAGTCCAATGGCTCTTTTGATTAAAATGTCGCCTTCTTCCCCTTCAAATAAAACCATATCTAGTCGCGCAATCTTCGGTGAGCCGTAGATGAATTCTTCGTTCGTAATTGGAATTCTTTGTGAAAACTGGTATTTTGTTGTGAGGAGTAGGGCGCCTGTCTTTAGCGTAGGAAGCATGGAATTTCCATTCACTATGTAGAGTTGTATAATAAAAGTGCGTGTTAGAAAAATTGAAATTACCAGAAAAGAAAAAAAAGAGAATTTTTTGAGGAAAGATTTCATTTTGGAAGGATTATCTCTAACTTAGTGTAGTAGCCTAATCAGTCAAGGCTAAATGAATCCCGCTCCAAGTCCAATAGAAATACAGATTAGTAATATCGCAACAACTACCTGTAAAAAACGGAGAGTAACTTTCTTTAACAACCTGTTCCCAATATAAGCTCCAATTATCGCCGAAAAAATAGAACAAAGAATTAAAGGTAAATTGTCAGTTACCCCGACCACGCTAATTTGAGTAGAATAGATACTTAGTCTCGTAATATCTACTAAGGAAGATATTACTACCGTTGTTCCAGCAAAGGCTTCTTTTGATAAACCAGCTTTGATTAGAAATGCACTCCTAAGGGCGCCTTGCATTCCAGACAATCCTCCAAAAAATCCACTCAAGAAGCCTCCAATGGGGAGTTTGTTTTTATCAAATTGTAATTTTGAAAAATAAGGAATTAAATCTATTGAGGCAAATAGAATGAGTAGGCAGGCGATTAGGAGTTTAAGTGGAAAAATGTTGTAGGTTTTTCCGTATAATTGGTAGGAAAAGATTGGACTTGCGTTTGGAATATTTAATAAAATCCATGATCCCAATAAAGCTGCAATGACTGCAGGAATTCCAAATCGGATTAAAACTTCCTTATCTGCTTTTTTTCCAACTAAAGCTAATTTGAATAGATTATTTGAAAAATGGACAAGTCCAGTTAGAGCAATCGAAAGCTCTGTCGGAAAGAAAATCATAAAAACGGGAGTCAAAATCGTCCCAAGTCCAAAGCCTGAAAAGAAAGTTAAGATTGCCACAACAAATGCAGCAAGCGATACGACAAATATTTCCATATAATCCCTAATTACAAATATAGTCCTTCTTGTAAATCCTGTTAATCCACTTAGAACTCATCCCCTGAAGATGGGTTTTTCGGCTTGACGGGGCGGTCAATGTCTATATTTTGACAAGTATGCTAATAATTATAACCGTTCTTTTCATTTCCATATATGCGATAGATATATTTGTTTTATTTCTATTTAGTCTTCATACCTTACTTATGGTAAATCTTTACCGTAAAAACAAGGCGTATTGTGAGTCTGATCCAAACCTAGCGTTTAAAGTGACAGATTCGAACCTTCCATTCGTAACAGTTCAATTGCCTATTTACAACGAATTTTACGTTGTTGACCGTTTAATTGATGCTGCTGTTCGTTTAGAATACCCAGCAGATCGCTTAGAAATCCAAGTTTTGGATGATTCTACCGACGAAACAGTTGAGAAAGTTCGTAGAATTGTAAATCAATACAAATCACAAGGTATTAACATCGAGCATTTGCATAGAACCAACCGTTCCGGTCACAAAGCCGGTGCATTGGAAGCCGGTTTTGCTAAAGCGAAAGGTGAATTTGTTGCCATTTTTGATGCAGACTTTGTTCCCGAACCTAACTTTCTCTTAAAAACAGTTCCTTATTTTAAAGATAAAGAAATTGGTATGGTGCAAGCTCGTTGGGGACATATTAACCAGGATTATAACTTACTCACCAAAGCACAAAGCTACGGTATCGATGGTCACTTTATGATCGAACAAGTAGCTCGTAATGCTAGCAACCTTTGGATGAACTTCAATGGAACTGCTGGAATTTGGAGAAAAGCTTGTGTGATAGATGCTGGCGGTTGGGAGCATGATACTCTTACTGAGGACTTTGACTTATCTTACCGAGCTGAGTTAAAAGGTTGGAAATTCCGTTATTTTAAAGACATTGTTTGCAAGGCTGAGATTCCAGCTATGATTTCTGCTTATAAATCGCAACAGTTTAGATGGTGTAAGGGAAGTATTCAAACTGCGGTAAAACTTTTACCAAGAATTTGGAATGCAGATCTTCCCTGGAAAATTAAATCAGAAGCAATCGTTCATTTGATTAACTATTCCGTCCATCCTCTAATGATTATCAATATATTGTTTACAGCACCTTTACTTTTAATGGAGTTTTGGTCTGGTTTCAACTTATTTGATTTACCAGTTGTGATTCTTTATGGCACTGCAGCATTTCTTTCCATTGGTTCTATTGGACCGATTATATTCTATATGTATTCACAGAGAGAAATTTATCCTGATTGGAAGTCTAGAATCTTCTTTCTACCCGTGATGATTATGATTGGAACGGGTGTTGCAATCGTTAATACCCGCGCTTGGTTAGAAGCACTTTTAGGAATTCAATCTAGCTTCAAGAGAACACCAAAGATGAGATTGGAAAATAACTCTGACAATATGAAAGATCGTTTGAAATACTATGTTCCTTTTGACTTCTTAACAATTTTGGAATTCTTCATGGGTGCATACTGTTTATTCTGTGTATATATTTCAATTGTAGTTGAAAAACCGTTTATCATTGGATTCATGTTTATTTACTCCCTTGGATTCTTCTTTGTTGCATTTAACACTGTGAAGGAAGCCCTATGGAGTGTAAAACCAGTTGCAGAGAAACAAGCGGAAGTCAGTATCGAAATTGCTTGACATTGTACTAAACATTAAATTTACTGATTCAGGGTTGTAAAAAACAAGATTACCACCGATGAACACGGATGAACACCGATGGATTGAAATTAAAAGAGAACGTCCCATTTAATTTCAAATCCTAAAGGTTCATTGTTAGTGTTCATTCGTGTTTATCCGTATTCAAAAACAATCATACATTATATAAAAAACTGAGAAAGGGACAAATCAAATATGAGCGAGAAAGTCTATTGTGCGAATTGCATAAATTGTGTTGTTGTAAGAAACTTCGAAGCGGAACAAGATAAATACATTTTACGTGTAAAATGTACAAAGAAGAAATGGTCAAAGCGTTCTGGAGAAGAGAAACTCTACAAATATTTTACTGTTGCAAGACGTATGCAAGCAGACTGTGAATTTTACGAAGAAATGGGTGAAATTCTCCCTTACATCAAAAATCTCAAAAAAGAACTACCAATCAAAGACGAAATTTATATGGTAAAGTCCGCTTCTTAATATAGTAATTTAGGGAAGTTCTTCGTGGCAACTTACAAAACTTCTCAATTCTTCAAAATAAAAAGCTCTACTGATTTAAGGGTGCCTGTCCCCTCACTCAGTGAGCTTACTTTGCATAGCGAATTCCATGGAAAAAAGTTATCAGTCGTTGGAGAGTTTCCCAGGCGTTTAAATATTGGGGATGTAGTTTTTCAAGACGACTCTATAAAAGTTTTATCGCCAGTAAATGGAATTGCAAATTTCTTCCCAAATACCTCTTCAGTAAAATTTACAATCGATGGTGAGTTAAACTTTCGTTCAAAAGAGTTTAATGGAGAGTATGCGCTTGATTTAATGAAAGAAAAAATCAGTTCGCTAGGATTAGTTTCATTAGATTTTCCAGGACAATCTCTTGCCTCTTTACTTTCTTCGCTCATACCGGATAGAGATTCTTTTATTTTATTTGCTCCCTTCACAAAAGAAAACCTAATCGATTATAAATCCAAAATTTTTGAAATCTATAGCAAAGAGCTTTCTAGATTAAAAAAGAATATAGCAAGTATTTTTCCAAATGTAAACATTATTGATTTTTTAACTGAGAAGAAGATTAATTATCGTTATCCGGAAGGAAGCCCGAGATATTTCTTACACAAATATGTTGGAGTGGATATTGTAAAAGAATTTCCGAAAGAAAGATTTTTATACTTAGGACCTGAAACTGTTTATCATATGATCAGGGCTTTGTATCATAATATTCCATTTTATGAACGTTATGTTTCTGTTAATATAATTAATCAAAGTGGAACTCTCGAAGGAGAAACCAAGGCATTTCTATTAAAGAATGGACTTAATTTATCAGATTTTCTAAGTAATTTTCAGACAAAGTATAAATATTTTACAGTAAATTCTTTTTATGATAAGCAACCTGTTTATGAAATTGGAACTGAGTTTATTTTTGATATTTATCGACATCATTCGATTATCATTTGTGACCGAATTCATTTTGAAAAAACAGAAAAACTTTGCACAGATTGCAATGACTGTTCTTATTATTGTCCGGTGAGCGCAAATCCAAGAGCCATTTTAGAAAAAGATAAATCACAGTTTAACTCAAGTGTCTGCCTCGAATGTGGAATCTGCTCTTTGCTTTGTCCATCGCATATTGATCTTTCTACAAGAATTAATGAAATTAAACAGGGAGCCAACTTTGTCGTCGCATAGCATCCTATTAACCAACCGTGGATTCAAAGTTTTTTCAAATGATTCTATCATTGATATACTAGCGTTTGTAAGTTTATTTTCCATTGCAGTAACAACAGTTTTTCAAAATATCTCTTTTCTATTTTATTTTTCTTTTGCTTATGTAGCGGCTTCTTTGTTTTACCTCTACTATAAATTAAAAGTTGGATATATTTATTATCTAAGTTTTTATTATCAACTAACCTTGTATCTTCTTATTACTCCGATTGGTTTTTTGAATTGGTTTACAATTTCATTTAGTTTAATTGTTTATTTTATATTTTCTTTGCGGGGAAATGTATTTTATAAATTTCGTTTTCCTAGTGGATTATTTTTATCTTTGCTGTCAATAATCCTGGGAATGATTTTGGAGAAATTTAATATTCTCCAGCTAAATATATTTGCCTCTAATCCAGAAATGCCTTTTTCTTTTTTACCGGCTGTTTCCGGACTTTACTTAAAACCTTATCTGGCTATTGGGGATAATTTTGCCCCTACCTATTTTTCCATTTTAGAAAGCCTCGATTTATATTTACTCATGCTAGTTGGTTTTTTATTTTTGCGTGAGGAAAATTTTATCTTAGATTTTATTCTAATTGCAAGTATTGCTTTTACATTTGGATATTTCTATCGATATGATCTTATTCTTTGTAAAAATAAAATCATAAACTTCACAAGTCTTTGGTATATCCTTTTTTCTGCACCGGGGAGAAGTCATCATCTTTCTTCTTTCATTTCAATCTTTGTTGCCTTACTTGCTGGAATAGTGAACTGGTTTTTAATTCAAACTAATTTGCCTTTTCCTCCAATTTTATTTATTATAATTTTTTTTATTTTATACGGGAATATTTTTTATTTAGTGACAGAAAGTATTTTAGCTAAAAACTTACTCTATAGATACATTGTAAGAAAATGAATCATCTCCTAGAACTTATTACGCCTAATAATATTATTTACGATTTGAAGGCTTCTGATAAAGAAAGTGTGATTACTCTTCTTGTTGATCATGGCGTTCGTATTGGAAGTATTGCGGAGTCTGCTAGCGCCGAGATTATTACTTCGCTTTTAAATCGTGAAAAATCTATGTCCACAGGTATTGGAAGTGGAGTTGCGATTCCCCATTGTTCTGTTAGTCTAGTAGAGGATTTGAAAGTTGTTATTGGACTTTCAAAAGAAGGCATCGCCTTTGATGCGATTGATAAAATGCCCGTTCATATTTTTATTTTATTAATTGTTCCAAAAAATAAATTTCAAGAACATATTAAAACCTTAGCTCTCATAGCTAAAACTTTAAACTTAAAAGAAGAGCGAAATAAAATGATTTATTCCAATAGCTATGATGATATATTAGCTGCATTTTCGAATTAGGATTTCTATTCATTGTTTCGAGAATTTGTTCACTTTATAGTTTTTCTTTTCTGTTTAACTATTCTTATTTCCATTATAACTTCCATTCGATCAAATGATAAAGGCTATTTGTATGCAGAATCCGGAATGGATGCTAGCGATATAAAAGAATTAGCCTCAAAGAATTCTTTTTTTGATTCATTTAAAGATTCTATTAAATCAATAATTTTTTTAGATTTCAAGAAAACCGAATCAGGTGAAAACGTCAGCTCTCATATTAAAAAGAAAATTTTTCCTACGATACAGTTGTCCTTATTTGCCATTTTATTTGGTTCAATAACTTCAATTTTTGCAGCGCTCTCTTGCATTTATTATGAAATTTCACTTTTAGAGAGTGCATTATTATTCTTATCAAAGTTAATACTATCAACTCCAATTTTTGTTGTATCTATTCTTCTTTTTTTATTCTTCTTTTTATATCTTGGAGTATTGCCTCCCGGAGGATATGAAGCCGGGAAAATTGAATTTCTAATATTGCCCGGTATAGCTTTAGGCTCCCGCGTTTTTGCGAGGATATTTTATATTAGCCTCGATGAAGGAAAAAAAGAAAAAAGTTCTGATTATTTTTTCTTCTTACAGACAAGAGGATTTAGTAAATCTAGAATTGTATACTATTATATTTTTAGAAAAATTTTCCCACTTGTTTTAATTTTTATACTGATTGATTTTAGTTCTCTTCTATCGGGCTCTATACTTGTTGAAGAGATTTTCTTCTACCCTGGCATTGGTAAATCATTGTATTACGCAGTTAAGGCTCTAGATGAAAACTTACTTAGAGCTTTACTTTTCTATTCTGGAGTTGTATTTTATTTTTTAACCAGAACTGCAAAAAAACTACAATATAAATTGGCGATAGAATAGATTATGATATTTTTTTTAAAAGCATTCTTTGTCCTGTCAGTAATAATTGGTCTTATTTTTTTTAATGCACCTACAAATGTTAATTTAAACAAATCCGGTCTTGCTCCTTTTTTAACATGGAGTCATCCCCTTGGATGTGATAAGCTGGGCAGAGATATATATGCATTATACGCTTTCGGAACTTTTACTACTTTTTTAATATCTATTCCTGCTAGAGTCATAACGCTATTAGCCTCAGTTATCATAGCATTTATGTCCTATGCCTCGAATAAATATATTAACTTTGTAATTGATTCCTTTGCTTCTGTATTTCTTTCTCTTCCTTCTTTTTTAATCGCTATTATCGTATTGTATTCTCTAGGCTCAGAGCTTTTCGTTTTTTACATTGCAATCGTTATATCGGATTGGGCATTTGCCTATGAATCCATTCAAGGAAAAATTAGAGAAGTTAAAGAGAGTGGCTATTTGATTGCTGCGAAAGTAATGGGTGCTAGCAAGTTTTATTTATTTAGAAAACATGTAGTCCCTGAAATTATTTCTATGCTTTTTATTTTATTCGTAACTGGAATTCCGGGTGTAATTATGACCGTTGCGATTTTTAGTTATATGGGAATTGATTTTGGAACAGATTTTTTAGGTCCGGGTTTAGGAGAGCAGATTGCTTTTTCTAAAGATTATTTTTTAGCTCTTCCGATTTCTCTCTTTACTCCTATCCTTGGAATTTTATTTTTAGTTTTGTCTTTAGGAAAAAAGAAATAAAGATTACCACCGATGAACACGGATGAATGGATTCGACAGGCTCACCAACCGCACCGATTAAAAAACGATAAAGGCTACCCACATACTCTTAGGAATAAAACTATGGATTTTTTAATGAAAATGAGAATACTGAAAAACTATCCTATCTATGCACTGTGTCCATCTTTGGTAATTTTTAATTATTTTTATATTGTAAAAAGTTTACTTATTTTCTTTTTCTTTTCGATTTCCATTTTTGGAATTGATGAATACTTTCAATTTCCAAACCAATCTCTGCCTGAAAAAGTTGAATACGAAAAATCTAGAAAGCTTTGTTTGTTTCCATTTCGAAATAAAGTTGAAAACGAGAAATTTCAATATTTATCAAAGGGTATACCTTCTGTAATTATTTCGAATCTTAATGGTTTTAAATATGTGTTTGATCCAGAAGTATTAGAGACTGTAATCTATCATGCATTTGGAGAGCAGTCGAACGAGCCGCCGGCTAAGAAGGGTAAGCCTCCGATAAATCGAAAAGTTTTAAATGACTTGAATTCAGGGGCTAAAGATGCTTTGCCGGAAAAAGATCCCCGCTATATCAAACTAGACGTTGCTTTAATTTCTATGGAGACCCCTCCGCTTTTAGAATCAAACTTAGAAATTGGTCGAAAAAATAAATGTTTTTATGTTATCACCGGAGAGTATATAGTAAGCGGGGAAGATGCATTAACAATTAATTTGGAATTTACAAATAGAAAAAATGGAAACGTTGAAAAAATGTCTGAGAGCACCTCTTTAAGACGGGCTTATCAAGAAATGAATTCTATTGGTTTCAAAGTAAAAAAAATGCTCTTTAATAAAGAAATGGCAACCATTCAAATTGAGACAGGCGAAGAAATTGATGCGCTTGTTTTTATTGATGGGCATTATGCGGGAAAAACTCCACTCGACAAATCAGATGTAGCCGCAGGTCAACATGCAATTACGATTACTAAAGAAGGATTTGAAACTCTAAATAGAGTTGTAAATTTAAAAAAGGAATCTGTCTCTAAATATGCCTTTGCCTTAAAAAAATTGGAAAAGAAAGGAACGATTTCTGTAAGGACTAATCCAGAGGGTGCTAGCGTCTACTTAGGAATTACCTACCTCGGAGAAAGTCCACTGACTAATATTGTTGTGCCGCTCGGACAAAATCGGCTTCGGATTGAAAAAGAAGACCATATTGATTACTTCGCTGGAGTTGAAGTGGAACAGGGAAAACCGTTAACTGTAAATGCAAATTTAAAAAAAGGAAAGACAGAGGATTATTACAAAAACCGCTTGAAGGTTTTTTTGGATTATACCTATTTTGATTTTTCTCAGTATTCGGTTTATTCTGTAGTTTTGTTTTATGCAAGTTACCAGTATTGGAATTATAGAATCAATGTGCAAAGAGATTCCATCCGTGGCGATCCGTATCAGAACGGAGTTGTTGGTTCTCTTACTCTATTCACAACTTATCAAAATTATTTTAGTGGAACAAATGCAAATTCAATTTCAAATCTTTTTGTATTTAATGAATACCAGAAGGGGATCGTTGCGAGCAACGAAAAACAGGTCACTGAATTTCGAGGATATCGAGATGCAAGTGCAGCGGGTGCTCTGTCTATGTTAGTTTTAGCCGGGGTCTTTTACTATTTAGGTGTAGACAATGACGCATTTGAATTTGCTTTTATTCCACCGCGAATAAACAATACTAGCAACGGGATTTATCAGCCATCTGTTGAGTCCTATGCAAAGTTTAATTTTAGATTTTGAATTGCATTTTTTCCCGATACTTAAAACTGTAAAACTGTTCTACGTTCATTAGGGAGATTCATTTTGCGTATCAAAATATTTTTATTATTATTTATCCCGTCTTTGCTTTTTGCTCAGATGGGCAATACCCCAACGGAGGTGACTACTCCACCGGCTACTTCTAGTTCATCGGATACTTTATCAAGTTCTAAGTATGACATTGAGTTTTTTAGTTTTAAAGATTTATCGAACGATACCTATTGGGTCTCAATCGTAAGTGATAAGCCTGACGAGTTAATCGAAGAACTCAATGGTAAGAAAGATAAAAAACTTAGGATTCAAATCGGTGAAGTTAAGACAGATATTATTGTTGATTCCGCAGTAAAAGATCATGATAATCCAAACATTATAAATTTCTTAGTCTCTGCATACTATAAAATTGAAGGCGGGCAAACACAGATTAAACTCTTCTCCAGGTATCCCAATTCTCCTGAAGTAGTGGAAGCCGTTCTTGATTTTAAAGTTCCTCCCGTAAATGATCAGCCAGGTAAACAACCATTTATCTCAAGTATTAGTCCGGAAGGGGGAACGCGGGGAGATACAATTTCTATTGGTGGAAATAATTTTGGTGATGATATTGATAATCTTACCATTGTAATTTATGAAGCTGCCAAGAATGATAAAGGCGAAGATACTTATATTGAGATTGATGAGAAAAAACCATTTTATTTATCACCGATCATCAATGAAGCACAAGAACTTAAATTTAATATCCCTTTAAAGAAAGACTTAATGAAAGGTGGACAACTTCGTAAATCATTGAAACTTAGACTCTTTGTTTCAGGGCGTCCGTCTAATTTTGTGGGTTTAACATTATTACCCCCAACTTGGAAATGGATGTCAGGATTTTTAGGTCTAGTCATAATTATCCTTTTCCTAATCTCACTTTTCTTAATTTTAAGAGGACTGATTAAAACACATCAAGAAAGAGATATGAAAAATCGAGGGGGAGTAAAGAGACCTTCGATTGTATATTTCTTTGAGTTGATGTTAACAGATAGGGCTACGAATACTTACAGTCTTTCCAAGTTCCAGGCATTCGTCTGGACAATAGCTTCTATTGGAAGTTATTCTTATGTAATTATAAGCCAGGGACTTCTTTTGAGAAATGGAAAAATTCCCGATTTTAATCCAAGCCTTGTAGTTTTAATGTCAATTAGTTATGGTGGTTTGATAGCAGCAGGTGGTCTCGGTGCTAAAAAACCGAAAAATGAAATTAAAGCCAAACCACCCGAGTTGAGTAATTTATTTTGTGAAGGTGGAAACGTTGATTTGTCCAGATTGCAACTTTTCGGATTTACCATTGTATCGATAGCAGCGTATATTTACAATTTGGCTCTTGGTAATCCTTTAGAAGGACTTCCTGATATACCTCCAACTCTTCTCGGGTTAATGGGTGTTAGCCAAACTGGATATCTAGGAAGTAAGGCAATCGGTAAAGAAATTGCTATTAACACTGTTACTCCAAATCATATAGAGATTAATCAGCCGGATGTTCAAATTTCAATTCTTGGATCGGGATTTATGCAAGGCACTAAAATTCTATTAGAGGGTGTAAGTAGTCCAATTGAAACAACATGTAAGTCTGCTTCTGAATTAACATTTATAATGCCAAAATATGATAAGATTGGGAAACTTTCTATGACTCTACTGCCACCATCAGGAGCTCCTATATCGGCTAACGTCGAATTAGAAATTGTAGAAGCAGGACAGGGTGGCTATGTTGCTCCTAAAGAAGAGTCTGATGAAGATTCTAGTCTAACTCCAGCAGCAAAAGAAGAGTTAGACGCATATTCGGATGAGGATAAAACTTAGAGAGTAACTTTAATTACCCTCTAGGATATACATTCCACATTGATTCTATGAGGGTTTTTGAATCACTAAAAACTGGTTTCCAATTTAACAATTCACGCGCCTTGGCTGAAGATGCTAAAAGTTTAGCAGGATCTCCGGGGCGACGGGCTCCAATCTTATGTGGAATAGGTCTTCCCACAACTTGTTCTGCCATTGTAGTAATTTCTTTCACGGAATAACCATTTTCAGAACCGAGGTTAATGGTGATTGAACTCTGATTTGCTACAATGTAATCAAGGCTTAAAAGATGCGCAAGAGCTAGATCACTTACATGGATGTAATCCCGAATACAGGTTCCATCGGGGGTATCATAGTCTTCCCCAAAAATTTCAAAACTTTCTCTCATTCCTGAAGCAGTTTCCATAATAATAGGAAGGAGATTTGCTGGAGTTCTTTCCAGTCCTCTTACTCTACCTTTCGTATCGTAACCCGCAGCGTTAAAATATCTTAATGCAGCAAACTTCATGCCTTTAAGTTTATCATACCATTTTAGATTCTCTTCGATGGCTACTTTGGTGTAGCCGTAATAGTTTTCCTGGTTTAAGGGATGTTTTTCATCTATTGGAAGATAGACGGGTGCTCCGTAAACAGCCGCAGAAGAAGAAAAAATAAAGTTCTTACAATTATTCTCTGACATAGCGGTGAGTAATTTTATTGTTCCATTTAGGTTGTTGATGGAATATTTTTCAGGAAGTAGCATTGATTCACCTGCACCCTTCCAGGCGGCAAAATGAAATACTGCGTCTACTTTTTTAGAAAATATTTTTTTTAAAATTGCGTCATCCGCAATGTCTCCTTTAATAAATTCATTCTTTGGGAATAAATTTACTTCAGACCCTTTCTCCATTGTGTCTACTACGACTACTTCATGCTCTGTGCGAGCATTAAGCTCGCATACGATGTGACTTCCAATATATCCGGCTCCCCCGGTGACGATTAATCTCATATTTCCCGATGATCGGTTACTCCTCTTTCACTAGTTTCAAAAAAATTAATAATATACTGAACTTCTGAACTTGAATCATTTTCTGATTTTAGAACAGATAATGCCTGCTTAATATTCATCTTAGAATGATATAAAACTTTATATGCATGTTTGATTTTATTTCGCGTTTCGCTGGAAAAAGCAGCTCTTTTTAGACCGACAGAGTTTAGTCCTATTACGGTAGCAGGGTTTCCGTCGATAGTAACATACGGGGGAACATCCTTTACAATTTTAGAACAACCGGCTAACATAGAATAGTCTCCAACATTACAAAACTGGTGAACACCTACGAGACCTGAAATAAAAACTTTGTTCCCGATATGACAGTGTCCTGCAATTTGTCCGTTTAAAACGAGAATGTTATCATCACCCATAACACAATCGTGGGCAATATGCGTTTGCCCCATTAAGTAATTATTATTTCCAAACTTAGTTGCTCCACCTTCTTTGGTTGCTCTGTGAATTATGATGCCTTCGCGAAATGTATTGTTATCGCCTATTAGTGTATAGGTCTTAGTCTCAGGTTTAAAACTAATATCTTGTGGGAGTCCACCAATGACTGCTGTGTGGTGAACTTTGTTAAATTTTCCCATTCTTGTTCCGGAATAAATGCGAACACAACTTTCGATCCAAGAACCTTCGCCAATTTGCACATCGCCTTCGATAATCGAATAGGGACCTACTTCTACTGTCTCATGCAGTTCCGCTTTCGGGTCAATAATAGCTGTCGGATGTATTTTCATAAAAATAGAATTCTAAACACGCAGAAATTCTTCAAGTAAATTTAAACTTTTATTCATTGACTCAAACTCTTTTCCCAAGAAAGACTAATTCATGGAATTAAGAGAAAGTATAATTAAAAGAAAAACTACAAATAAAGCATTTAAGAATGAACCGCTAAGAGAAGAAGATATCAGAGAAATTATTTTCGCAGCAAATAGAGCGCCTTCCCACTTTAATAGCCAGCCCTGGGACTTTATATTAGTCACAGATGAAAAAGTAAGAAAGGAAATTGGAACCATTGCAGGGGAATCAATGAACCAATTAATTTCGAAGGGTGAGTTTTTTAAACGTTATTTGAAATATTTTCGTTTTTCTAAAAATGAAATCGAAGAAAAAAAATCAGGTATATTTATCGATAAGATTCCGACCATTTTAAGACCATTTATTTCGAAAATATTTGGGGATGATGGAGTGAAGCTTTTAAATTTTTTAAGAGTTCCAAATATTCTTGGAAAAGATGCAAAGAAAATTGTATCTGAATCTCCTTTGCTTTTAGGATTTATGCTTCGTAAAGATGAATATCGTCCAGGGGAAAAATCAGGAATTTATTCCCTTATTTCTATGGGGGCTGCGCTACAAAACATCTGGCTTACTGCTACATCATTGGGTATTGGCTTACAGTTCGTATCCACTCCTATGGAGATTCCAGAAAATTGGAACAAAATCCTAAAAATTCTACAAGTGCCCGAGACGCATGAACTAATGGCTGTTTACCGTTTAGGATATATCAATCAAGACGGAAAAAGAAATACGATTGATTGGGTATCCGATGAAAGAAGAAGTTTTGAAGAATTGGTAAGCTGGAATTACTACGGTGGAAAAAAATAAATTAGCAGTGTAATAGTTAAGAATGCTTGGAGATATAGACAATGCTGTCAAGTTAAAAACTAAATGTTATCTAATGAAGAGGAGAATAGGCATCCTTGCCTGTTCGCTGGACAGGCAGGGATGCCTATCCTACCATTTATTTTCCTTAACTAGATAGAATTGATCTGCGAATTGGTGGTTATTTTTCGATTTTATGTATCCAGTTTCGTTTGTCTAGTTGTAGGTAATTTGAATTATCCGCAATCGAATCTAAATAACGAGAAAGTTTAGGTAGTTCAGAATCATTTAGATTTCCTTCGAATGGTTTTATTAAAATTACATTTCCATAATTTAGTTTTAACTTTTCGGGAGAGTCATCAATAATTAGAACTCGTTCTAGAGGGAAGCCCATTTGTTTTACTTTACGGAGGTTTTTTACATAGATGAGTGATCCGAAGTTTTCATCAAATCTCTGCGTGCAATGTGATCTATCCCATGCAAAGACTAATTTTATTTCTTCTGGAAAAGAATTTTTTATAATATCATTTACATAATCATCAGTAGCAGAGCTCCAAACTGCTAGAGAATAATGCTTATTTGCCTGTAATAGAAAATCATTCAGATGAGGACGGTTGTAAACATAGTGAAACGGAAGTTTATAGGAATATTTATCATGAACTAAATCAACATTTGCATGAATGAGAGTTTCATCCAAATCTAGTATTAATAGTGGTCTTGTGTTCATTTTGATTGGAGTGATATTAAAACTAGGATTGGAAATATTTCAATAAAAAAAGTTTCGGGCTAATGAATATTATACTAAAAGAAAAATTTGAGGGTAGCAATGCCCTCACTTACAGTGTGTGTTCAATCCACACATTTTACTGGAGCAAGGGAAAGCTCCGCGGTTTTTGAATATACTATACTCATAGCAGATTTATCGGACATAATCAGAAAAACTTAAGCAAAAAAGAATCCTATTTGCTTCAAATAAAAAAATTTTGTAAAACAGGGGAAAGAATTTTTAGTAGTAATTATGCGTAAAATTTCTAATTTTTTATCTCGGTTAAAACCTAAAAAACCCTTACAAGTAAATGAATCTCCATTGTTCTTTACTGAAATTGCTATTGAAAAGATTCTTAAACATTTAGAGGGTAGACCGGCTAACGTTAAATCTGCATTCAAAGTTTCTGTTGTATATCAAAAGGAGAGCATTCAATGCCAGGTAGGTTTTGATGATTATAAATTTATTCGAAAGACTACTTATGATTATCCTATTCCTTTGATAATAAATGAACAAGATGAATTATTTTTACGTGGCTCTTATATTGATTATCATGAAGAAGAAGAGGCTTATTTTTATTATCCGAATGTCCATTTAGAAGTAATTGAAAGAAAAAGTGAATCCATTTTTGTTTTTTATTTAGATAGGCAGGTTGTATCTTTGGATTCGCCGGTTCAATCATTTGGAATTCATAAAACAAATTCCACAGAAACCTTACCTTTTTTACTTAAGCAATTATTCTCAACTGAAATTGTTGAATCGATATTTGCTGAGAACAATTTTATTTCTATAGAAATAGAAGATGGAATTGATAAGAATATATTTGAAGAAAAAATTGTAGAAATTATTCTTTCTTATTTTGAAAAATGCGGCTATCCGCTGTATATCACTGAAAATAACATTGAGGCAAGAAAATTTGGAAAATAAAGCTTTATTTGGAATTCTATTTTATATTTTATGTTATTCATTTCTTTTTGGCGATGAGTATACACTGGATGAAAATCATAAAATACAGATTCGACCAGTATCAAATTTTGTATCCGAATTAAAAGTGGTCGAGGTTAAAACCAATAAAGTATTACACGAATCCTTAATGGGAATGCATTATATAATTAAAACGAAGAAGAAGAAAATTGCAGGAAAGAATATTTTTTTTGTGCAGGCGACTATGGGCGGAGAGGGAATGGTTAGCTCAAATTTGTATTATTTTTATTTAGAAGGTAATGAACTCAAGCAGGGGGCAGTGGAAGATATAATTGAATTTCGTTTAAAAGACTTGGATGGGGATAAGAATAAAGAGTTAATTCTTACCGATTATAAGTATTATAAGTTCAAACTGAATAATTGTTACAATGCATTAGAGCCAGATCCGCAGTATAGCGGAAAACTTTTACCGGTCATTTACATATTTGACAATGGAAAATTTATTCTTCAAAGAAAGAATGAAATTTTTATAAAAAATTATCTGAAAAAATTAGAAAAGAAAATTATTCGTAAGAAAAAGTTTAGAACTTTGCGAGCGTATACTCATTATTATGCGGTATCAAAGAGCATAGGATTTGAAAAGCAAGCAATGTCATTTATCAAAAGTCAAAATGAAGAATTTACTTATACCTGCCAGAATACAAAGGAGCAAAACCCTAAAGGAAAGTCATTTCAATGGCGCACAAATTATTTTGATTTTTTTAAGAAATACGGAAGGCAAATAAAGGAATGAAGGTTTAATTCTTCAGAATAAGGATATAAAGCCGTGTATATCCCCCTATAGATTCCTATAAAATTAGAACTTTGCGAGCACTAACCAGGGCTTTTTGTTTTTTCTAAGATAGATATTACTTGAGATTAACTTGTTTTCTTAAATTCTGGCATATGATATGCCACAACGTAAAGATATTTCCTCCGTATTAATCATTGGTTCCGGTCCGATTGTCATTGGACAGGCTTGCGAGTTCGACTATTCTGGAACTCAAGCGGCGAAAGCTCTAAAAGAAAAAGGCCTTCGCACCATTCTTGTGAATTCCAATCCAGCCACCATTATGACAGACCCGATGCTTGCTGATGCGACTTACATTGAGCCGCTTACCGTTTCTGTTTTAACAAAAATTATCGAGAAAGAAAAACCGGATGCTGTTCTTCCAACGGTAGGTGGGCAGACTGCTTTGAATTTAGCGATGAGTCTTGTCAAAGAAGGAATCCTCGATCGCTATGGTGTTAAACTGATTGGTGCACAATCAGAGGCGATTAAAAAAGCGGAAGATCGAGACTTATTTAAAAAAGTAATGCTTTCCATTGGTATGAATGTTCCTAAATCAGGACTTGCTACCAATATGGAAGAGGCTCGAAAGATTAAAGAGCAAGTGGGGATACCACTGATTGTCCGCCCGGCATTTACTCTTGCAGGAACCGGTGGAGGGCATTGTCCTAGAGAAGAAGACTTTGAAGAAGTTGCCATGAAAGGTCTTAACGCATCTCCTATCAGCCAGATTTTAATTGAAGAGTCTGTGATTGGTTGGAAAGAATATGAGCTAGAAGTAATGCGAGATACTGCGGATAACGTTGTTATTATCTGCTCAATCGAAAATATTGACCCGATGGGAGTTCATACTGGAGATTCTATAACAGTTGCTCCCCAGCAAACGCTTTCAGACAAAGAATATCAGGCTATGCGTGATATGGCGCTCAAAATAATTCGCGAGATTGGGGTGGAGACCGGTGGGTCTAACATTCAGTTTGCGGTGAATCCAAAAAATGGGGACGTTATTGTTATCGAGATGAATCCCCGCGTGTCCCGCTCTTCTGCACTTGCTTCTAAGGCAACTGGATTTCCAATCGCTAAGATTGCTGCGTTACTCGCTATCGGTTATACTCTAGATGAAATAAAGAATGATATAACACGCGTTACCCCCGCGAGCTTCGAACCTTCAATTGACTACGTTGTAACAAAAATTCCAAGATTTGCCTTTGAAAAATTCCCGGGTGCGGATAGCACTTTAGGCGTTCAAATGAAAGCCGTTGGTGAATCTATGGCAATCGGAAGAACATTCAAAGAAAGTTTTCAAAAGGCACTTCGCTCATTAGAAAATGATAGGCTTGGATTTGGCTCGGATGGAAATCTAAAAGAGCTAATCGAATTACATAAAATACCCGCTTCCGAGAAAAAAGCATATATAACAAAATCTATAAAAATTCCTACCGACAAACGAATATTCAATTTAAAATTAGCGTTTAATGCTGGTTTTACGGTCGAGGAAATTGCTGATATCACAGGTATGGAGCCCTGGTTTTTGAGGCAAATGGAAGATATCCACAAGGTAGAATTTGAGTTTATCGAAAAAGGCTATTCTATAATTCGTAAGATGAAACAATTTGGATTCTCTAATAGACAGCTCGCTTACTTATCCTCAAAAAAACAAATAGAATCAATTCTTTCTTCAGAAACTATTGTAAGTAAAATCAAATCGCAAGTGAATTCTATTTTAGTTACTAAAGAAAAGGAAATTGAGGATTATTTAATCAAAGAAAAAATATTTCCTGTATATAAAAGAATTGATACCTGTGCCGGCGAGTTTGAAGCTTATACTCCTTATTTTTATTCAAGCTATGATGATGAAGATGAGTCAAATGTAACTAGTAAAAAATCAGTAATGATTTTGGGTGGTGGTCCGAATCGAATCGGGCAGGGGATTGAATTTGATTATTGCTGTTGTCATGCATCTTATGCTTTGCAAGACATGGGTGTAGAGTCCATCATGGTAAATTCAAATCCTGAAACTGTTTCTACTGATTATGATACATCTGATAGACTTTATTTTGAACCTCTTTGTCTTGAGGATGTAATGAATATTTACCGCAATGAAAAACCTATTGGAGTAATCGTTCAATTTGGTGGGCAAACACCGCTTAAACTCGCAAACGATTTAGAAAAGAGAGGAGTTCCAATTCTTGGAACAAGTCCTGATTCTATTGATCGTGCAGAAGATAGAAAAAGATTTATTGAAGTCTTACAAAAACTCGGATTAAAGCAACCTGCAAATGGAATGGCTTCGAGAAGGGAAGATGCAAGACAAATTGCAAAAGAAATTTCTTATCCTGTTTTAGTTCGACCAAGTTATGTATTGGGCGGACGTGCAATGGCAATTATCAACGATGAAGCAGGTCTTGATAAATATATGGATGAAGCAGAAGAGATTTCAGAAGATAGACCAATCTTAATCGACTCTTTTCTTGATAGTGCTATCGAAGTAGATGTGGATGCATTGTCAGATGGAGAAACTGTTTTTATCGCTGGAATCATGGAGCATATCGAAGAAGCGGGAGTTCATAGTGGGGATTCTGCTTGTATGCTTCCACCACAAAATATTTCAGAAAAGATTTTAACTGAGATCAAAGCGGCTACTCGTAAGTTAGCGCTAGAGCTTCGAGTGAAGGGACTTATTAATATTCAGTTTGCAATTAAAGAAGAAACTCTTTACATACTCGAAGTAAATCCTAGAGCATCGAGAACAGTTCCATTTGTATCAAAAGCAATTGGAATTCCAATCGTAAAATATGCTACCATGATCATGCTTGGAAAAAAACTAAAAGACCTAATTCCTGCTGATGAGTATTCTGTTAATCTTGTAAACGTTAAAGAAGCTGTTTTACCCTTTAATAAATTTCCTGGTGTAGATACAATTCTCGGTCCTGAAATGAGATCGACCGGGGAGGTAATGGGAATTGCCGCTACTGCAGGTGAAGCGTATTTAAAAGCACAAATCATGGCGGGGGAGGAAACTCCAAAGGGCGGAACTATTTTTGTAAGTATCAATGATAAAACAAAAGCAGATTTACTTCCTTATATTGTAAAGCTTTCTAAACTTGGATACAATTTAATTGCTACGAAAGGAACTCACAAACTCCTATCGGATAATGGTGTAATGTCGCTCGTGATTAACAAATTACACGAAGGTTTTCCAAACGTAGTTGATTATATTAAAGAGAAAAAAATAAATCTTATCATTAACACTCCACTCAGTCGTGTTACAAGAGATGATGCATTTGCTATACGTCAGGCGGCAATTAAATACAGAGTGCCATGTTTGACTACAGCAGAGGCAGCTAGAGCTCTTGTAGATGGTTTAGTTGAGATGGGTAATAAAGGATTTACGATTAGATCACTACAAGAGATTCATAAAAAGTAACTTATATCGAATAATCCTGATAATCCCCGTCGAAGAATACTTTTGTTTGGCGGGGACTAATAAATACTTTATCGGATTTTTTAATCCCCAGTTCTTTGTATCTTTCCATTGGAATTTCCACGAGAACTGGTTGTTTGAATTCATCGATTAATTCTACCCTTATATTTGAACCCGCTGGACTAATATGCTCAATTATAGCAGACGAAATTGTATCTGCTTGATGACTTAAATGAATATCAAAATGATACGGTCTAATGTAAATGTAAGCTTTGTTATCCGCTGTTTTAGAATCTGCACTATGTTTTATTTCTTTGTCGCCTAAGAACAATTTGCCGTTCTCAACTCTACCGTGAAATAGATTTACATTACCAAGAAAATTATAAACAAAAGGTGTCGCTGGATTCGTATAAACTTCTTCGGGTGTCCCAACCTGTTCGATTTGTCCCTGGTTCATAACTACTACTCTATCTGCTACTTCCAGTGCTTCTTCCTGATCGTGTGTTACGAAAACACTTGTTACATGAATTTCATCGTGCAATCTTCTGAGCCATCTACGTAGTTCCTTTCTTACTTGAGCGTCTAACGCACCAAATGGTTCATCTAATAGTAAAACCTGTGGCTCGACAGCAAGGGCTCTTGCCAGTGCAACTCTTTGTCTTTGTCCTCCTGAAAGTTGAGAGGGAAACCTATCGTGCAGTAATTCTAACTTTACTAATTTTAAGAGGCTATAAACTTTTTCTTTAATCTCTTCTTTTGAAGGTCTTAGTTTACGCGGGCGGACTTTTAAACCAAATGCAATATTTTCAAATACTGTCATATGCTTGAAAAGCGCATAGTGTTGAAATACAAATCCAACTTTACGCTCACTGATATTTTTATTAATCGCGTCTTCACCGGAAAATAAAATAGAGCCGGAATCTGCATATTCGAGTCCGGAAATAATTCGGAGTAATGTTGTTTTGCCGCAACCGGAAGGACCTAAGAGGGCAACCAATTCTCCTGATTTAATACTCAAATTTAGACCTTTGATTGCATGAAACTGACCAAAGTGTTTTTGTATGTTTTTAATTTCTATGCTCACTCTTTTCCTGCCTTATGACTTAGGTAATTAACGATTTCTTTTATGACTAGAGTTGCGAGAGCAGCTAAAGTTAAAAGCGAAGCAACTGCAAAAGCACCTACATAATTATACTCGTTATATAAAATTTCTACATGTAAGGGGATAGTATTTGTTAGCCCCCGAATGTGTCCTGAAACAACAGACACAGCTCCAAATTCTCCCATAGCTCTCGCATTACAGAGAATGATACCATAAATAATTCCCCATTTAATATTTGGTAACGTTACATTCCAAAAAGTTTGCCAACCGCTAGCCCCGAGAATGAGTGCTGCCTCTTCTTCTTCCGAGCCGATTGATTGCATAATCGGTATTAGCTCCCTTGCAATAAAAGGAAATGTAACAAAAATAGTCACTATGATAATACCTGGAACTGCGAAGATAATTTTAATATCATGGCTCGCTAGAAATTCTCCAAAGAACCCCTGCGCTCCGAAGAGTAATACATAGATCATTCCGGAAATAATTGGAGAAACAGAAAAAGGAATGTCAATCAAACTAGTTAAAAGACTTTTTCCGGTAAATTCAAATCTTGCGATTACCCAGGATGCTGCAACTCCGAAGATGAGATTGAGAGGAACTGTAAAAAGCACTGTTAAGAAAGTTAACCGAATAGCGGATAACGCTTCTTCATCCCTAATACTTGCAATATAGGTATCGTATCCTTTGTCCAGTGCATAGTAAAATACTGAGAATAAAGGAACAATTAATACAATAAAAATAAAACTTAAAGCAATTGTAATCAAAGTATAGCGAACAAAGGGAGTTTCGTTTGTATTAATATTTCTTTTCATACGCTTACGCCTTATGTCGATTAGCCGCCCACCACTGGACGAGGTTAATTGAGAAAAATAAAATAAAGGACATTAGTAAAGTTGAAACCGCAAGTGCAGTTGCTCCGACATAATCGTATTGTTCTAGTTTTGTCAGAATTAAAAGGGGAGTGATTTCACTCACCATTGGCATGTTTCCTGAGATAAATACAACAGATCCGTATTCCCCGAGACCTCTTGCGAATGCTAAAATAAATCCACTGATGAGGGATGGAAAAATAGAAGGAAAAATTACTTTTACAAATGTTTGAAATCTACTTGCGCCTAAACTCGCTGAAGCTTCTTCTACTTCCGAATCAAATTCTTCAAGAACTGGTTGAACAGAACGAACGATAAAAGGTAAGCCTATGAACACTAACGCTACAAAAATTCCTTTCGGAGTGTAAGCGATATTAAACCCCATCGGCTCTAAGTATCTCCCGAACCAACCATTCTTAGAATAAATAGTGGCTAGTGTAATTCCCGCAACGGCAGTAGGAAGGGCAAATGGTAAATCGATGAGTGCATCTATAATTTTTTTTCCAAAAAAATCATAACGAACTAATACCCAGGCAATGAGTAAGCCAAAAAACATATTTGTCACCGCTGCAAGAAAAGAAGCTCCAAAACTAATTTTATAAGATGCAATAACTCTAGGCTCTGTAACAGAATCCCAAAAAGCAGTAAAACCCAATTCGGAAGTTTTTATAAAAAGTCCTGCAATTGGAATTAAAACTATTATACTTAAATAAAAAATCGTATATCCCAGGGAGATTCCAAAGCCGGGTAATATGTTTCTTTTCTTTCCAAACATGCTTACCATATCCAATATATTAAACTTTTTGTCAAATATATTACTCGAGTTCGTATCAATTTCAAGAAATAATGGTATTTTTTCTTTAATAATTTCGCTAAATGAAAGAATCGTGCGCAGAATTTTTGTATAGGATAAAACAAACCTAAATTTTTAATAGTTTTAACACTCAGGAGAAAAAATTAATGAAACTTAAAAAATTAGTATTTTTTATCTTTTCAATTTTCATCGCAACATTGTCGTTATCCGCTAAGGATTCTATTTTAAATGTGTCTTACGATCCTACAAGAGAATTCTATAAATCTTACAATGATTTATTTGCAAAATACTGGAAGACAAAATCTGGCAAGGACATTGAAATAAAACAATCGCATGGTGGATCGGGAAAACAGGCACGCTCTGTGATAGATGGCCTCGAGGCAGACGTTGTAACACTCGCGCTTGCTTACGACATAGATTCAATTTCTGAAAAATCGAAAAGACTTCCTCTCGATTGGCAAAAGAGGCTAACACGCAATAGCTCTCCTTATACATCGACTATCGTATTTTTAGTTAGAAAAGGAAATCCAAAAGGCATCAAAGATTGGAATGATTTAATCAAACCGGGAGTGGAGATAATAACGCCTAACCCCAAAACAAGTGGTGGAGCAAGATGGAACTATATGGCTGCCTGGGGCTATGCTCTCAAAACAAATAAGAATGATGCTAATGCCGAACAAAAAGCCAGGGAATTTGTAACTGCACTTTTTAAAAATGTAAAAGTTTTAGACTCGGGTGCAAGAGGGGCGACAACTACTTTTGTAAATCGTAAAATTGGTGATGTGCTTATCAATTGGGAAAATGAAGCGTATCTATCTTTAAAAGAAGCAGATCCAAAAGACCCGATAGAAATCATTGTTCCTTCTATGAGCATTTATGCAGAGCCTCCCGTTGCTCTCATTGATGTAAACGTGGATAAACATAAAACAAGAGAAGTGTCAGAAGAATATTTAAAATATCTTTATTCACCCGAGGCACAGGAACTAGCTGCAAAGAATTTTTATAGACCAACACTTGATTCTGTTTTAAAGAAATATAAATCTACATTCAAAGATGTAAAACTTTTTACAATAGAAGAAATTGCTGGTGGATGGAAAAAAGCACAAGAAAAACATTTTAGCGATAAAGCACTATTCGATCAGATCTATTCGAATAAATAAAAAATTCTTGCATTCACAATAAATTGGTTACGATGACTGCTATGAAACTTTTTGTCATCGTTTTTCTTTTCACTGTTTCTCTGTCTGCTGAACTTTCAAAGGCAGAGAAAGACAATCTAACAAAAACGGCGGAATGGCTAGCAGCTTTTGATATAAAATATTCTAAAGCCTGGACTCCGCCTGATAGCAATAAGCCGGTTAAGTTAGACTGTTCAGGAACAGTTCAATATTTATACAGCAAGGCTCTCAGTAAAATCATGCCACGCGATTCTTATTCACAGTTTAATTTTTTTAAAGAAAAGGGCTGGTTATTTGAACCACCTAAAGGTGCGGATAACAAGGTGAATACCGAAGAATTAAAAAAGCAATTACAGTTTGGAGATTTGCTTTATTGGCAGGATTCTTACAATGTTCCATTGGATCGCTCCCCACCTGTTAGTCATGTAATGATATATATGGGAATGGATGCAACAGGCGTTATGCGCGTCGCGGGTTCAAATACCTGGGGAGATGGTTTAATTACAAAAGGCGGAGGACCTGATATTTATATATTTGATCCAAATCAAAAAATCGGTTGTGTTCGCGAAATAGAAGGAGATAAAAAAAGTAAATGTCTTCGTGACAGTGCATTCATTGGTTTTGCGAGGTTTGATGCAGTCAAGCAGATAATTGATGTTAAACCCAAAGAAGATAAAAATCCAGAGATTGTAATTCCAAAAGAAAACAGCCATGACCCGATGCAAATAAATACTGAGCCAGAGAACAAATGAAAATTCTTCATAAAATAAAACAAAATTTAAATCGAAAAAAAATGTCTTCTTCAGTTCTAAAAGTATTAGAAGAGGAAGAATTAAATGGAGCCATAATTGCAAATCGATTTAGATATTTGTTTTTAATTTTAATCGCATCGGGAGGAGCGATAAATTTATACGGAATCAAGGATGTTGAATCCAGGAATAAAGGGATTGTAATTTATTTTATTGGATTTTTTATTTATTTTGCGATTACTATTTTTCATACGCATATTTTGACTTGCGATGATAAAAGAAAAATTCGCTTCTTTGGCTTTGTAACTGTTCTTTCTGATTTTGCTGTTTTAACAGGAATGATGTATTCCTGGTATAAACTAGAAAGTGCGGATAATTTTAATTATTTTCTTAAGAATCCTTCTTATATATATATTTTACTTTCCCATTTATATTATCGCTTATACAAATTCGGTTGTCTTTAACGATAGTCTCCATAATAACTTTTCTTATAATTCATATTGCTTCAGTTACGTATGGAATGTATTTAGGTGTGCCTGTATCGATTGATTGGAAACTTTATATTTTAGGAGATCAAATTTATACTAGTGATTTATTTCTTTCTAGGCCTATCGCATACAGCAGTTTGGCGTTAGCCATTGGATTTTCTATTTATAGAACGATTTATATGGTAAAAAGAATTGGAACAATCGAAGCAGAGAAAAAATCTCTTAGTAAATATTTTTCTCCTGAAATTGTAGAAGAGATTACTAAAAATCCTGAAGTATTAAACAAGGGGAAACGACAAGAAGTAACAATTCTTTTTCAAGATATTCGAAATTTTACAAAGATGTCTGAGAAAATGAGTCCCGATGAATTGGCAGAATTTCTAAATGAATTCAGGGAGCGCATGACCAATCAAGTTTTTAAAAATAATGGGACACTAGATAAATATATTGGTGATGCGATTATGGCAACTTTCGGAACTCCTACTGTAACTGAAAACGATACGCGCAATGCCGTATTAGCCGGCATACAAATGTTATCTTCACTTACTGAATGGAATAAAGTTCGTAGCAAACAGGGAAAAGAGGAAATCCAAATAGGAATTGGTATTCATCGCGGGGAAGTATTTACAGGTAGTATCGGTTTTTCTGGTAGAATGGAATATACCGTGATTGGTGACGCTGTAAATACTGCTTCTAGAATTGAAAGTCTTTGCAAACAATTCCAGGCTGAGTTTTTAATTTCGGACGAAGTATATTCTAAAGTGAAAGATTTTATTCGAGTCGAAGCACTGCCTCCGGTCGAAGTAAAAGGAAAAGAAAAGCCTTTGCAAGTTTATAAAGTTATTTTGTAGAATCTTTTCTCGAGCGGCTAATTGTTCTTAGGCAATGTATGACCCCGCTTCGAGCAATTCTGTCAAGTTAAGAAAAGTATTTTAAGATTACCACCGATGCACACCGAGGGCACCGATAAAAGATACGATAATTATTCAAAATTTGCAAGGTTGGTTTAAGTCCATATTATTTTTTATCGGTGTCCAATCCACCCTTCGCTCCCAAGTATTCGCGACCTTCGCCTTCGCGGCAAAAACTCAATGATTCTCCTTTAGTTCGAATCATAATGAGAACCCCCATTTCTCTGTTAACTTGACAGCATTGCGCTTCGGACCCTACTGCTATTTTTTTTTAGTATAGAGTGAAACTATATTTTATTGGATTGAACTGAAAATAGTCCAAGACCAAAGGCAATTATTCCAAGACCAACTCTAAACCACTGCCAATTCCCCCATGTTGTAATGGCTAATGACAGTTTGTCGTTCGGAATTGAACGAGCATTGAAAGCTGCATTTGCATCTTTGAAAAAGACAAAGAATGTTAGGATTACAAAAATTGAAAATAATGTTGCTGCAACCATTGACCATTTGCCTTCTTGCTTTGTAACGAGCATTAGAAGCGAACTGACAAAAGCAAGAACTGCGCTCCAAATTTCAAGGGGGCTATAGTAATTAACCAGTGCGGCCTGATTTTTTGCATACCAATCAAAGAAATCAGGTGGTGAGAGGCTTAACCAAAAAGGAACAAGGATTACCGCTTCAGTCAACATTGCCCCTGCCGTTAAGCCGAGAACGATTACTGTAACGAATCCAGATATTTTAGATAATTTGTTCATTTACTTTTTCTCCAATGGCAAAAATTTAATTTTAAAACAAGTCTATTCTATTTCGCTTCAAACGATTTAAGTTTTCCAATAAAAGAATCTTTACCACCTGGAACATAGATATAAGTAATACATTCGCATTCGGTCCATTCAGGATTCCAAGCCGTTGAACTACAAGTTTTAATTTCCATTTTAAGTTTATGTTTTTTGAAGTCAGCAATCATGAACTTAATATAAGGCTCATATGAATAATCTCCGCCATCCTGCATCGTAGCATAAAGACTCCCTACCAGCATTGATGTAATTTTCTCTAATCCATTTTCTCGAACTGAATCAATACAAGCTTTTTCCATTTGCTCGGGCTTGATTCGTTTTAATTTTACATTTCCTTTCTGGATTGCATAAAAATATTCATATGGTTTGCGATCGACAGATTCTGGTGCGCCTGCCCAACCTTCCCATTTTTGAAAATAATCTTGATTTCTTAGATAGTTATTTTCATTTTCAGAAGAACAATAAAAACAAATAAGGCTGATTAAGATTAAAAGAGATTTCATTTTGTAAAATTTATGATTTCTAAATTTCCTGTCTATTCTTAATTGTATTATTAATATGAGTTCGATGTTTTGAGTGAGAGGTTATTGATAACTAACTTTCATCCTTGCATCAACTAGAATAGTGAAAGGAGTGTTTGAATGAAAAAAATTTTTCAAATTATTGGAGTATTGATTTTTCTCGGTTTATTGGTGTTAATTGTAAAAGTATTTCCATTCATGAAATTTATGAATCAATTTGAAGTTGTTGAAGTGGATCAAAACCTTACCTTAGCTCTTGGTGGCGGTGGCAATTCTGCCATTTTAGTTGGAGACAAAGATGTATTAGTCATTGATTCCAAAATCATGGGCGGAAAATCGAAGTTATACGAACTTGTAAAAGAGAAAGCTCGAGATAAAAATATAATTTTAATCAACACACATTTTCACTCCGATCATGCAGGTGGGAATGCTCTTTATAAAGGAAATACAATTATCGCAGGTGCATACACTAAAGAGCAATGGATGGAAGAGAATGGAGAAGAAGGTTTTCCAACAGATTTTTTAAAAGATAAAAAAGAAATTCAAATAGGAGAGGAAACTGTTATTATCCAGAACATGGGTCAGGCCCATACTTACAATGATGTTGTTGTATACTTTAAAAATCGCAAAATGCTTTTTATGGGAGATTTGTTAATCATTGGAATGCACCCATTTCTAAAAGAGAATAATGGATCTAAGATATCTTTATATCTAGAAAAAGAAAATAAAGCTATCGAAGAATTTCAACCGGATAAAATTGTTCCCGGGCATGGACCTGTTGGTGGCAAAGAGTTAGTAACTCAGTTTCAAACTTATTTCGCTGATACAAAAGCAGTTGCCGAGGGTAAAAAAGAATTAGGCGCTATCCAAGATAAATACAAAGATAATATTTCATTTCTTTCTATGGCTAGCACAGAAGCAACCGTTAACTATTGGAAAAAAGAACTCGGGATAAAATGAATACAAAATTAAATTTAATCAAAAGCGGTATATGGGGAGTATGCGTTGGGGATGCACTCGGACTTCCCGTTCAGTTTAAATCTAGAAGCTATCTAAAACAAAAGCCAGTGAGTTATATGATTGGGTATGGGACTTTTAATATGCCACCGGGAAGTTGGTCGGATGACGGCTCTCTCACTCTTTGTATTGCTGAGAGTTTAGCTCGAGGTTATAACCTCGATGATATCGCTAATAATTTTAAAAAATGGTATCAAACTGGCTTTCTTACTCCCACAGGAAAAGCTTATGATATTGGCGGGTCAACGGATAGCTCGGTCAAACGATTACTGAATGGTTCATCTCCCCTTGAATCGGGGGATGTAAATATTGAGGCTAATGGCAACGGCTCCCTTATGAGAACTTTACCTCTAGCCTTTTACTTTCACTTTAAAAAAATAGATGAGCAAAATAAGTATAGAATCATAAAAGAAGTTTCAGCGATTACTCATGGTCATCCGCTCTCAGTTGTCTCCTGTTATATTTATATTGATCTTGCTTTACAAGTGATAGAGGGATTTAGTATTGAAGAATCTTTTAGTAAAGTTGTTTCAAATAAGAGTAAATATTATTCATTCTTAAATTCTAAAGAGCAAACCTATTTCGAAAATATTTTTACAAAAGATATAAAAAATTTCTCAGAAGCAATGATTAAATCAAGTGGATTTGTAATTGATTCTTTAGAAGCATCTATCTGGTGTCTTTTAAATTCTACCAATTATAAAGATACTGTGATAAAAGCAGTCAATCTAGGTGATGATACAGATACGATAGCCGCCATAGCCGGAGGAATTGCAGGAGTCCATTATGGTTTTGATAAAATTCCGCAAAATTGGATACAGGTTATTGCAAAAGCAAATGAAATAAATAAAGTTTGTGAGACTTTAGCTAATTCTCTTTAGTATTATTTTTCAAACGTTTTGTAGAAAATTTCCTTTCCCTTTTCGTTTAGGAAACGGATTGTAGCGATGTTTTCTTTTAAAGTAATAACTAAAAAACCCGGCTCTGTTGCAGCAAAGATAGAGTAGGGGCTACTATGTATTTCGCGCAGTTTAGAGCCTGCTCCTGAAATTAAGAAATGTAATTTTTTATTTGGGTTTTTTAGATACTGTAAATCATGTTCATGTCCTGAAATATAAAAGTCAACTTGATTGGCTTCTAAAGTTTCTAAAAATTTTCCTTGAAGAGATTTAGTATCTCCATGTTCTCCAGCAGAATAAATAGGATGATGTCCGATTACTATTTTCCACAAATGATCGTTTCCTTTTAAATTTTCATTTATCCATTTTATTTGTGCCATTCTACTTTCTTCATTCATATAAGAGCGATATGAAAATCCAAGCATACGAACAAATTCATTCGTATCTGAAATGAGAAATAAAACTTTCTTCTTAGATAAAACTTCAAATGAATAATAAGAATTTGGAATTTTCCAGGAAGAATTTTTCTCTGAATAATTTAAAAGTGATTGTATGTCTCCCATATAATCATGATTTCCAAGGGTTATAAACCAGGGAATCGATTGAGCAAAAGGGTAAATATCCTCAAAAGAACTTTTAAAGTGGGAATCATTTACATCGTTGACTCCATCTTGATAAAAATTATCGCCAGCAGTAATTATGAAATCAACCTTTTCTTTCAGCATGAATTCGTTCATGGACACAGCTACCTGCTTCTGAAAAAAATTTCCTTTCTCTCCCCAATCTCCTAGAACGATAAATTGTAATTTGCCACTGGGATTTATATTTGTAATTTTATTCGTAAAATTTATTTTCTGAATTGGTTTAGGGCTTTGTCTTCGGTGAATCAAAAATTCGCAGGAAAATAAAAAGAATAGATTTGAAAATAGCAAACAGGAAAAAATAAAATTCTTCATTATATATAATGTTTGCCTGATTATTTAAAAGAAAAGAAAAAAATCTCTACCACTCAATGCCAAATCGGGTAATTAAATTTAGTTTATCCTGTTAAAAATTTTTATTATCTGTAAAATCCGTTATTCATAAGCCCATTTTTTGAGGATTAGAATGAATAAAACAGGCAAAGGGATTTTAAAAAACTGACGATAGTATTAGTAAAGTTGCTATCGTCTAAAGGATTGAATTAGAAAATGGCGTTAAAACTTAGAGTTGTTGGAGGAATTTGTTTGCGTATTTATTTTATTTTACTTATTTTAATTGGAAGTCTTAATTTATTTTCTCAATCTAGCACACTCCCTTCCGAGTTTGCATATAATTTTAACTGTAGCGCGGCTAAGAGCTGTAATCTACTCCTAAACCAAACGGAAGATGATTTGTATGAAGTAGAGGGAAATTATAAATACTACGGGAATAGTTCAGGTGATTTTTTTTGTGAAGAAATAGAACCCACAAAAAAATTAAAATGGAAAAGAACACTGGGTGCTGCAATCTATGCTAGACCATTAATCTTGGATGATAAAGTTATTTTTGGTTCAAAGGATGGAGCGTTATACGCACTCAATAAACAAACAGGTTCAACTTTATGGAAATACAATACGGCAGGCGAAATATTAACCTCCGCAGCAGCCAATAAAGAGCAAATTGTATTTAGTAGCACAGATGGAAATATTTACTCGGTTAATCAAAAACACGGATCAAGGAAATGGCTTCACCTGGCAAATTATAAAATAAATACCAATCCAGTTGTGTTTCATGACAAAGTATTCTTTGGTGACGCTGATGGCAATTTCTATTGTCTAAATGCGGATAATGGTAATTTACTCTGGAAGATTACAATCAAAGGAAATATTTTGCCACACCCATCCATTGATAAAAATACAATGTATATTGCTACAACGAGTGAGCTTATGGCAGTGGATTTAAAATCCGGCAAGCAGAATTGGAAAGTTGGAATCCCAAAACTAAGTAAGGCAAATATTGTTTTATCGGGGGATAATCTTTTGCTTTATGATTTTATAGATTCAATTACTTATTATAATCCCTGGACTGGTAAAAAATTCGGCACACGATTTCATAAACCAACAAAAGGACAAAAAATTTATAACTTTGACGGGGAAGAAACAAATCAGTATTGATTTCCATAAATCGAGCCAACTAACTGTCGATATAATACAAGGGAGAAAGGTATAAATATTGTATCTGTTTCCCTTATGCCTTCCTGGTAACGACGAAATTCTTTTAATATAATTCTAGCATCCGCAGTGGTATCAAGTAAGCCATTGTAAACGATTTCAGTATTGGCGAGCTGCGGCAAAGTTCCCTTATCCGATTTAAGTTTAACAGAAAGTTCTCGGAGGTTAATCATTGTTCTGCGAATGTCTGAACGATTTTCTTCTAACGTATTGTGAGAGGCAATAAAAAAATCATCGTAATATTTTCCCGATGGGGAGTGATACGGGACTTCGCCATTCTTCGCATAGGTAGGTTTAAAAAATTTACTATCATCAGATTGAAAATTTCCCGGCTCTATATCAATACTTCTTCCTGAAAAACTAGTTTTGTTTTTAAATTTTATTTCATAATTGTCCCAGAGTGTAATTGGCTCTCGCATAATGAGTGTTAGCTCTATCGCATGAGATTTTCCAGGCTCTAAAAATCTCTGATCGGGCACATCTTCTACAGGCACTTTTTTGATTTCATTTACTAATCCAAAGTCTACTCCATTTACAGATACTTCGGTTCCTTCTCTTAGTCCGTCAATTCTTGTATAATAAAGTTTCATTCTATAGGGGTAAATAGCATCGGTATTTGTTTTTTCAACAATGGTATAGTTAAAGCTAATGGCAAGTAACCCGAAGAAAAATAAACCAACAATCGTATACTTCATTTTTTTGCCTTTAGAGAGTTCATTAATTGTTTTAATTCTTCTGCCATAAAATCTAAGTATTTAACATCCCGACTCATCTTCCATAAATTGATTGAGCCTTCGTAGATAAGAGCCATTTTGCGCGCTGCTTTATCTACATCTGTATTTTTGTCTATTAATCCTTTACCGGTTTGTTCGAGCAGATAGTTTTTGTATAGTGAAGTCCAATTCATTTCAATTTCTTTTAATTTAGAATTAAACTTAGTATTGCTTATATCTAGTTGGTTTAAGAAATTTACAAAGGGACAACCATTGTATTTTTTAACCTTGCTCCATTTTTTAATTACATTCACCCACTTAATCGCAAATTCTTCTGGAGTCTTACTTGAATTCATCAGAGTTAGCAGAAAATCACGATTAACCTCTTCTTGCTTTGTTAAATATTCAATTCCCAAATCATCCTTTGATGGGAAATAATAATAGAATGCAGGCTTTGTAAGTTTACATTTATCAAGAATATCTTGAACAGATGTATTCCCGTAGCCTTTCTCATAGATTAATTGCATAGCTACTTTCAGAATTTTTTCTTTCGTTTTGTTTTTATTCTTTCTAATCATGATTTTTACTTTTAGTATTACTTTGATAAAGAGTTCTATTCATGACAAGTAAAAATATTGACTCTAAATAATTCTAAGAAGAAAAAGTTTTATGTCCATAAAAAATCTATTAATTCGTAACTCATTTATAACGATTTTCATTTCGATTATTTTTTACATCCTAATGAAAAAAAGATTCGGGAATAAAAATTGGTTTAAATTCCTATCTTTTATTTACTTCGTAATCGTTTTCTTGTCAGAATTAATTGTTTGGGATTATATTTTATTTGGCGGACATTTTTGGATTGATGCAGAAAATATTTTTTTACAAAGTTTCTACTTTATTTATATATTTATTAAATTGAGTCTCTTTTTGACTTTTCCAGTATTTTTGGGATTTGCTCTTTATAAAATAATTAATTATTTTATAAAAAAGAATTACGATTTTAAAAATGAAAAGATAATAGAAAATGTTGAATCTAGTTATCCTAGAAAAGAATTCTTAAAAAAATCACTTCTATTAACAGGAGGTATATTAGAAGTATCCCCTGCAATTGGAACCCTGGGATTTATTTCCACAATGATTATGGGTTCAAACGAAATAGTTACAGAAAAAATAGCAATTCAAATTCCAAATCTGCACAGTGATCTAAAGGGATACAAGATAATACAAATCTCTGACATCCACATAGGTCCGAGTATTAGCGATAAGTATTTAGAGTATTGTTTGGATATTATAAGGAATCTAAAAGCTGATATGGTTGTAATTACTGGTGATTTGATAGACATTAGTAATTATTACATTCCGAGGGTCGGCAATTTTATTTATAAATTAAAATCTTTCTTTAAAAATAAAATTATATTTATTTCAGGCAATCATGAATATTTTGATCATGGGGAATATTTTTTTAATAGAATAGATTCAGAAGATATTTTATTTTTAAGAAATAGTCATGTCGAGATAAGTAGAGGGAAAGGACGATTAAACTTAATAGGTTTGGATTATCCCTGGCCTCATAGGATGATATCTCCTGAAAGAATTCTCAAATCTAAACAGTTTTATAAAAATGCAACTAGCAAAATGAGGATTGAAAATCCTGTTATTCTTTTAAATCATGATCCTGCTGACTTTATATGGCTAAAAGATGAAGCCGTTGATTTAGTTTTATCCGGACATACTCATGGTGGTCATGTAAAATTTACTGATCAGAGAGAGTCTATTCTCTCTCCTTTAAGTTTAATTTTTAAATATTACAATGGATATTACAAAGAAGGAAAGAGTCAACTCTATGTTAACCGTGGAATGGGAAATACTTTTCCAATTCGTTTAAAGTGTCCTCCTGAGATAACATTAATCGAGCTAATATAAATTACTTTTGATTTATATCATGTAGCGGATAATTTAGATTGTCTACGAATTCTTTCTTCTAGCTCTCTCTCAGTTCCAAGATATTTCTGACGTGTTCCCATTACATAGTCAAAGAGAGGAAAGGTTACACAAAAGTTCATATCCTGGTCAGGTCCCATATGATGGTCGTAATGCCAGGGTAGATTTTCTCTTCCCCAATCAGGCTCTAAGTGAGCTTTTTTGTGAACATAGTAATAATAAGAGCCTGAGAAAAAAACTCCAGCTACAAATCCGGGAGAAATAGCAATGAGAGGTAAATGCAGAATACCCCCGACTGTAAGTGCTGCGAGTTCTTTACTTTGTGGGTTCCATTCTAATAGACTTCGCTCATAGGATTCGTCTTTAAAATTATTTAAGCGAGCGATTTTGTGATGCTCTCCCCAATGAAATCGCCAAAAACTATCTTTCTTTTTTCCTTCTTCATGAAGTAAATATTTATGTGCAACCCATTCAAGAGCGTTTGCATAAAATAAACCACTAATAAAACTTAACATTGATTATCTCCTTCGGAATATAGATTATAAATTATTCTTTATCTTTCCTGTCCTTACATCTTCTAAGTATTTTAAACTAACTTGCTCTGCCTTGAATCCTAAAGTTATGGTTTCATCAAAGAGTTTCTTTCTTAAATCAAGATAAATTTCTATCGAGGCTTGAATTGCTTTGTAGATTGATTCAAAAGTATATTCTGGTATTGTTTTATTTAAGATTTCAATATCTTCATTTGAGAGGATAAATTCTAGTTTGCGCACACCCCTCGGATTACTTTTATATTTTAAATGAAATAATGGACCTATGACAATATTTCGAAGATATGATAAAAAATCAATTGCTTCGAATAATTCTCCTCTTCCAAGTTTTGTTGCGGTATAATGAATCCAAACCCAGAATCTATCTTCAATCCATTGAAAACTTGGGGTAGGCCAATCAGGATTAGTCTGAGTGTATATGTTGCTAATTATAGAATCACGTTCCCATAGGATAGTTGGATTTTCTACTCGAATCATAAATTCTTCTGGTGTTAAAAATTTCAAATCAACATGCAAGGTCGGGTTTTCGTAGAGACAAATCAAGAGTCTATTTTCTCCAACATGCTCCCCTGTAAAACTGGATACAAGGTTTCCGAGGCTAATTGCGATAAGTTGCATTTCCTCTCTTAAATTTATTAGCTTTGTTTTTGTTATTATTACTAAGTCTAAATCCGAAAAGACATCAATTTCTTTTGTAATCCAAGAGCCAGCAGCACACACCGCTAGAACTCTTTCATCTTTTTTTAATATTTCCAAAGTATTTTCTAAAAAATTTTCAAGAGAGTTCATATGTAACTCTAATTACTTTTGGTTTGCTTTTTAGTCGATGAAATTTCTTTTACTCTAAACTTTACAATCTTTGTAATTAATTTTTCCGGTAATGGTTTTCCAATTTCAAATTGGATTGCACCTTTAGAGCATTTGTATTTAATTAATTCTTTTTTAAAAATAACCAGGGGAGTGGTTGTCGGATAAAAACCAATATGCTCCTTCCAGGCAGCATAATACACTAGAACTTTTTTAAATTTAAACGCAGGCATATTATACCTTATACTTCTGTAACTTTTGCAGTAAGACTTAACATAGACTAGGATAATTTTTGAATTATAAAAGCAGCAACAAATGTTTCGAGTAAACTAAGTGGGATTGCAATATATAAAATGGAGTAGGGTAAAACGCCCATATTTCCTATGACAAGCCACATCAAAACAAATCCAAAGAACCAGCAAAGAAAAAAAGTTTCTAAGAGAGAAAATCTTCTAGATACAATAAAAATAGAGATAGAATAGGATAATGACCATATACCCCAAACTGCACCATTGACTGAACTGGAAGGAAATATCATTCCGAGGTTTTCGTAATGCTTTACCCAATGGGTTTTTAATAAAAATTCATTGCGTGCAAATTCTGATACACTGATCCAGGTTGTTGCAATGAATATAGGCAGAATAATTTTTGAAAGAAAGTTCATAAGTAGTCTCTAGAAAGATTGTTATTGTTTTAATTTCTAAATCTAAAGAATATTTGTAAAGCTGAAATCAACTTGAATGAATCCCAGAAAAATATTTTTTTTATAAGGAATGTATTGATTTATTTTATGCAAAAAGAGTAATTCATTTTTAGAGGAGAAGTTATGAAGAAAGCTTTAGTAACAGGTGCCAACCAGGGCATTGGTCTTGAAATTACAAAACAATTAAGTCGAAATGGATTTGATGTATTCATGGGAGTCAGAGATTTATCAAAAGGAGAAAAAGTAATTAGCGAGATTGGGAAAAAGGAATCTTTACATCTATTGTCCATTGATATGGGAAATATTGATTCAATTGAGTCTGCAATTCAAGATTTAAAAAGTAAAAATATAAAATTGGATTTATTAATCAATAATGCTGCTGTTCTTTTTGATGAAGGCACAAGTATACTAAATATTTCTAAAGAAAAAGTTTTACATACTTTTAATACGAACTCTATTGGTCCTTTCTTTTTAATTCAAAATTCTATTCCTATTCTAAAAAAAGGTTCTAGAATTATAAATGTTTCTAGTGGAGCTGGAGAAATTAGCAATGGCATGGGAACCTATTCTCCTGTTTATAGTATAAGCAAAACAACGTTAAACGCCATTACATGCCAATTTGCTCATGTTTTAAAAAGAGAATCAATAGCGGTTAATTCTGTTTGTCCGGGATGGGTTCGCACATCAATGGGAGGCTCGACTGCGACTAGATCAGTAGAGAAAGGAGCCGAAACTATTTTATGGTTAGCATTAGAGGCATCCTTAGAAGAAACAGGCAAGTTCTGGCGGGATAAAAAAGTAATCTCCTGGTAAATAGTTATTTGAGGATAATCTAACGTAAACAATGATACTTCACCTAAAAGGAAAATATGATAAGTTCATTTTGTGACGATATAATTGGAAAAAAAGATGCAGTAGAACTGGCGACATTGATTTCTAAAAAAGAAATTAAAAAAGAAGAAGTCCTGGAAGCTTCCATTCAAAGAGCAGAGAAGGTGAATCCTTTTCTAAATGCAATTATCACTAAGACATATGATCTTGCTAGAAGAAATTCTAAAATTCATTCCGATGGTTTCTTTTCTGGAATACCAACATTTATCAAAGACAATGAAGATGTAATGGGAGTTCCAACGAGTCATGGCTCAGTTGCGGTGCAAAAAAACGAAGCGAAGAATAACAGTAAGTTAGTGCAACAAATAAGTGCACTCGGATTTGTCTCTCTCGGAAAATCAGCCCTCTGTGAATTTGGTTTAACGGCTACGACAGAATCTTTATTAAATGGAAGCACACGAAATCCATGGAATACAGATCATTCGACAGGTGGATCATCAGGAGGAGCGGCTGCACTTGTTGCTTCTGGAGTTGTTCCGATTGCTCATGCAAATGATGGCGGTGGTTCCATTCGCATTCCTGCGGCATGCTGTGGACTTGTTGGTTTAAAACCGAGTAGAGATAGATTGATGCGAGAAGACGCTCTAGGTGCATTGCCAGTAAACATCGTATGCCAGGGAATCGTTAGTCGCACAGTGAGAGATACCGCTCGATTTTATTTTGAAGCAGAAAAAATTTATAAAAATAAAAAACTTCCACCCATCGGACTTGTAGAACACCCATCACAAAAAAGATTAAAAATTGGATTCTTTAAATCCATTCCTTTTAATAAACCGATTCATCCAGAAGTTGCTGCAACAGTAGATCGCACCGCAAAATTATGTGAGAATTTAAAACACAGAGTAGAAGAGATACCCTGTCCTTTTGGAAAACAGGTTGGTGATGATTTTTTTCTCTATTGGGGAATGCTTGCTTTTTTACTCAGTCATTTGGGGAAATACATTGTTAGCCACGACTTTAAAAATGAAAACGTGGAATACTGGACAAAGGAACTCGGGAAAAATTATTCTAGACATATACTCAAATCTCCTATCATGTTTCATCGATTAAGACATTTTTTTTATGAGTATGAAAAGCTATTTCAAAACTTCGATGTTATTCTTTGTCCCACGATTGCTCATAGCGCACCTAAGATTGGATATTTATCTACTACCGAAGTAGAGTTTAGTCTTGTTTATGAAAGACTAAAAGAATTTGTTCCTTTTACCCCAATTCATAATATCTCCGGCGCTCCTGCTATTAGTCTTCCTCTTGGAATGAGCAAGGAAGGTCTACCATTGGGAATGCAATTTTTTACTTCCTTTGGTCAGGATAAAACTCTTATAGAATTAGCATTCGAATTAGAAGAAGCGGCTAATTGGGTGTAATGTAACGAATATTCTTCGCATGGGCGTCAGTTCAACCCATGCAAAAAATAAAAAATCTACGAGGGGAGATTACTCCCCTATCTTCACACGCACGCCTTCTGAATGACTTGTAAATTCAGGGGCATACATGGATTGAATGGTTGTGATGCCGTTCGAATAATTGCCCTTATGCGTTACGCGCAGTGGATATTCAAAGACGTAGGTTCCTTTTGGAAGCGAGTCAAAGAAGAAGTTAGTCGCTGCATCGCGGGTTGATTCATAATAGCCGAGACCATCTTGCCATTTATAGCGAGAGATAACGTTAGTTGGCTCAAAGCTTGCTGCGCGCATATCTTTCATATGAACAAATTCCATATCGCGATCTACACGAAGTTCAATTCTTACTTTGATTAAATCGCCAGGCTTGAGTTTTGTTTTGTTATCAATTGGTGTAATCACAGGACCGGTCTTTGTGTTTTCTTGTAGAAAAAGTTTCTTTTGGAGTTTAAGCGGAGTTTCTGCAGGAGTAATTTTATCTAGCTGTTCAAAATACTGCCAGTAAACCGCTCCCCAACTTACTCCTCCATTTTTTGCTTTGAGTAGATTATTCTTTGGAGTAATTAAGACATTTCCCATATCGTTTGTGACTTCACTTCCATTAAATGCTTTTTTGAAATAACCAGTGCCTGCCTCCGGGTTAATGTCCTTATCCGCTAGTGGATCAATGATTTTACTTCCGAGTTTAATTTCAACTGACTGCTCAGTGGATAACCAGTCTTCGCCTTTTAGCAGTAAAGCATAAATAGCCTCACTTGTTGCCTTTGTTGTTTTCCAGTCCTGGGTTTGTTTTTGTTTTAATAACCAGGTCTTTAAATCATTGACTGCATCTTCGTCCTTTGCAACTTCATCAAAGACTTCAATCATAAGACTTTGGGTTTCAATTGGTAGTTCATACCAATAGTATCCCCATCCCTGTTTGAAATACATTCCCATTTCCTCTGAATTGAGTGCATGTTCTTTGAGAGATTTTACAATCTGCTCGGGAGTCTTATTTGACTTAAAATCTTTTAGTTTATGAGAACTTAAAGCCTTGTGGAAATTCTCAGGAGTAGCCTCTCCCATGCGGTTAAGGGCTAATGCAATCATACCTGTAGAAATTTTATTTCCCAAGAAGCTAGTCCAGTAAGTCTTTGCTTGCCATTTGTAATACTCAAAAGCTTCTTTTGCTTCTTCTGGAATGGGAACATCTTTGAAGAAACTTCTTGCATAGAGATATTGGATTTGTAGATAACCAATATGTTGTAGCGATATATCAATCTTATCCTTCTTCTCAATTGCAAGGAGATAATCATAATCAGATTTGAATTGCCAATCTAGATATTGCACTGCTTTTGTCGTCATGTTCCAGGCTTTTGAATTTTCTCTCACTCGCTTGACTCCTAGATGATCGAGGTGTCCAATTCCTGTGACTATATGTTGGGTTATATAACGATTTTCCTGCATACCGGCAAACCATGCGAAACCTCCATTACTACTTTGGACTTTCATTAATTTGTCGAGTGCTCTTTCTAACTCATCAGTCATTTTTGCCAGATCAAATAAAAGCCCAACTCGCTTTTTACGCTCTGTTTCATCTTGCGCGTCTAGCACCCACGGAGTTTCTTCGAGCATAAGACTCTTTAGCTCCTGATTTTTTTCTAAGTTAGAAAGTAGCGCTCCCGTTTTTTCTTCTTTGGTATTTGTTCGTTTCATCGCGGGCTCTTTCCATGAATCAAAAACTTTTTTGATTTTAGGATTGGAATTTGCGATATGCGAAGCGAGACTATTTGCATAGAATCTACTGAAGAGTTGCTCCGCACATTCATAAGGATATTCCATGATATACGGAAGAGCTTGCACTGCATACCAGGCAGGATTCGATGTAAACTCCAGAGTGTATTTGTGATGGACTAGCGTATCTGATTTATTGTTAATCATCTTTTCTAGTTTAAATGTCTTTGGTTCTTTTCCGCGCATCGGCAAAGGAAGAGTTTCCGTTACAAGCATTCTGTTTGTCAATACCGGTAAAGGCATTTCCTCTCCGTCGGAAAAGCTTTCAGACTTAGCTAACACTCTGTAGGTAATAGCCTGTAGCCCCTCAGGAACTTTTAAATTCCATTTTACTACTGTGCTTTGTCCTTTTTCTGATTCGAAGGATTGCAGCTTTTCAGTTTTTAGAATTTTATCGTGAGCGATAGGCGTCATGGTGACTGCGTCTAGAAATTCTAGTTGTGCCTTGCCTGTCATTTTTTTATCAGAAAGATTTGTGATTTTCGTAGTAAATTCCATTTCGTCTCCTTCTCTAAAGAAACGAGGAGCGTTAGGAACCACCATTAATTCTTTTTGTGTAACAAGTTCATTTTGAATCATACCGTATTTTAAATCTTTGGTATGAGCAAATCCCATCATCTTCCATTTAGTCAAAGCTTCGGGAACGGTAAACGAGATAGTTACCTCACCGTTTTTATCCGAAATCAAATGCGGATAAAAGAAAGCAGTCTCATTAAAATTCGTTCTAGCCTTTACGCCTGTAATTTCTCCATTACTACTTGTTTGACCTTGCGCCTGTGGAGCGTTAGCCTCTTTGGGCTTTTCTTCTTTTTCCATCGCCTCAGCAGGAGATGCATCAGCCAAAGCTAATCTCTCGGCACGGGGAGCGGCCATTTTTTTCATAGAGCTAACTGGTGCTGGAGCTGATGGCATTGCTCGATCTTCTGCTACCACCGTATCATCCAAATCTTCATCTTGATCACGTTTGCCACCATTTTTATATCTTCTTCCTCCTCCTCCCATGCTACGGGATACTGTCTGGTATGCGTAATAGCCTCTGAATCCATACATATAAATTCCAAACCAATTGAGGGCATCATAGCTTTTACTGGTTCCATACACATAAGGATTCCAATCTTTTTGAAAGATGCGAAAGTTTTGGACTTGGAAGTCGTTTGCATTATGCCATTGTGCATAAGAGTAATTAGACGGATAAATGGAAAAATCCCAATAGTTTTTTCTAAACATATCGAGTGACGCATCATAGAGTGTGGCTAGCATTTCTGAAACCACTTTCTCTGATTTTTGTCCCTGGATTTTAATTCTCCATTCTTCCTTTTCTCCGGGTTGTAATTTATTTCTAAATGTTTCAAAGCTCAGTTTTAATTCTTTGTTGGAATAAGGAATATAGATTTGTTGCGAGTTGGCTAATATCTGGTTATCCTTAATCAAAACAAAATGCGCTGTGATATTTCCCCTGTATTCTTCTTTGATTGGAATCTCTACAAGATTCTGATTGTTATTAAGAGAAATCCATTCGCGGATAATAATCTTTTTCTCTAATTCAAGCTCGTATAAAACTTTTACGTTTTCAGAAGAACCTACCAAAATTCCAGCGGTTTCTCCTGGTTCTGCGCTCTGTTTTAAAGGAAAAATCCAGCTATAAGAAGGAAGGGGAACAGAAAGTTTTGGATTTTCAGAATAAAGAGTGAAGTATTTTATTTCTTTTGCTTCCTGTCCGAATTTATCAACGGATTTAATTTCTAAAACATATTTACCCGGCTTCCATTTATTTAGATTTTTTAAAGTTAGCTGTTTTTCTCTTTCGGTATTAAAGGGAGTATTTAGAACTTCTTTCTCTCTTTCCCATTTAGAAACTTCGTCTTCATTATCATAGACATCATTTGGAAAATCTTTTTGGAATTCTTTTTGTGGTATAATGAACTTATCCGGCTTCTGCCATTTTTTATTTCTAAAGGCGTGAGGAGGATTTTTTAATTTATGAATTGTGATATATCCCTGGGCAGGCTCGAATTCGTTGTTTAAATTCGTTGTGGTAATATCAAATGGCTCTTTGTTTTCCAGGTTTAACATATCGGGAAGATTTACATTTACGATTAAAGAAGTGTAACCCACATAAGCAAAACCGGAAGCAGAGCGAGTCTCACCATTTAAATCAGTGACATCTGCGATGACTTGATAGGAAAAAGAAATTCCTGGCTCTTTCGGAACCGACTTATCAGCAATTGCCTCAAATTCAATTTCGAAGTATCCTTTCTCGTCTGTCTTTAGATTTCCCTGTTTAATTTCCATTTGCGGGCTGGAAGGATTCCATCCTCTAAAATAAAATCCCCACCAGTATGGATAGCGTGCAATACGAACTACGCGGTATTTTACTTCCGCATTATCTATATTAGCCCCTGAGAAGGCTTTGGCAAATCCTTTTATTTTAATTTGGTCACCTAGTCTATATGTCCCTTTTACTTTTTCGAATTCGACTGCAAACTTAGGACGCTTGTATTCTTCTACTGAAAAGTAAGCATTTCCATTGTAGTTAGTATTGAGGCTCATCTGTCCGTTTAGAACGTTAGTCGGCGCAGTAAAGCTTCCACTGAAAGTCCCATATTCATTCGTTGTTAAAGTTAGTTGCGAAACTTGTTGGTAATTTACATTGTAAAAAGTTACATAGACTTGCGTGTTTGGTTTGATGGATCTTTTTTTATCATTGGATTCGACTAAGATACCTTTGAAGTAAATAGTTTGTCCCGGGCGATAGATGGCTCTATCTAAAAAAAGTTTAGCGGTTACTGTTGAATAGCTACTATCTTTTTGCAACGGGTTCTGGTAAAGAGGCATTTGCCTGTTGTAGTCGCCTGTATAATAATCTTCAATAGGCTCTAGAAAATCATTTCCTTTGCGCAGTGTCATGTAAAAGTATTTGTAATCTTTTTTTGCCTTGAGTTGGAAATAACCGGTCTTATCCGTTGTAAGAGATTGGTCTGCTATTATTTCGTATCGGCTTCTTTTGTTATTGTAGATTTGGTAGTAGGTGTGAATGTCTACACCGGATTCAGGCTCTCCAGTGGTTCGGTTTAATGCATAGTATTCGATGTCCTGGGTGTATTTCACTCGATCAATATAAGTGAGATTCGAAATATTTGTAAAGGCAAAGGAAACTGCCTGGTTATTTAAGGTTAGACTTTTGTCTGTTCCTGCTAATATTAAATACTGTCCAAAATCAAGTTCGGGTAATCGAACTTCGGCGCGATGCTCCATATAGTCTTTGTCATTGGGGAGTTTTACAGTGAATACCTTATCTGCTTCTAGTTTTGCGAAATGAGTAATTAGAATTTCTTCATAGTTGATATAAGTTTTATGCTTATTGTAATACTCCGCATACTCTTTCTTAACCTCATTCATCTTAGTTCGGTTGACTTTAAATATTTTAAAATAAAGTGTATCTAGATTTTTAAAATTTACAAGGCTTAAAAAGGGTTTACCTGGAATATTTATTTTGTCCATGACAAGGCTTACGCTTTTATTTTTAATTTGAGCTTGTAGGCTACGGCAATTTTGCGCTCCTTCTGAATTCGGAAATTTCTTAATTGCAGACTCACAGATATTGTATGCTTTTTTCGAAACCCATTTGTTTTCATCTGTCGGAGTTGAGGCATATTTATAGGCAAGAGAATGCCAATAGGTAGCAAGAGCAAATGCAACGTCAGTCGCAGTAGGGGAACTTGCATTTTTAGCAGTGAGGATATCTAAAGCTTTACGATAGAGTTCTCCCTTATCTTCTAATATAGAATGGCTATAAACAAAGCTAAGTCGTTTTAAATCTATATCAGTTAAAATAGTAGAATCTCCATCAGCTAAATGAATACGAGCTAGGTCCTGTAAAATTTGTAGCGCGTAATACTTGTAAGCCATTTGATCTTTTGTTTCTATTTTTAGTTTTACAAAGTCCCTGATGTCAGAAAAATAAGCAGCGTTGTCGATGATAAATGTTTCTGCAGGACGGGCAAGTCCATGTTCCTGATAAGCAAAAAAATCAACAGCGCGATGAGCTAGAAAGTCATAAAGAGTAGGGCGAAGGCTACGACCGTTTGGCACATAGTCCGGATCGTGGTTTAGGATAGAGCTAAAGTCTTCAATTTTAATTTGCTTGGTTGTTTCGATGTCTTTAATGGAAAGCGAATACTCACTAATAGCCGCCTCAATGAGTTTTGTTGCATCCCAGGTGCGAAGATCGGACTGTTTAAATTTATCGGTCTTCGTTCTTTGCATGATATAATAGCGATTGTTATTGTAGTATTGCCAATAGACTTCCCCGAGAATAGAGTGTAATACCGGTTTTGCGTAAGAAGTAGCTGCATCGGTTTCCTTTTGTAATTCTTCAATTGCTTTTGCAAATGCATCTTCTTCTACTTGCCCGATATACTTCACGCGGTATATGGTAGATTTGATTGTCTGTGAAGGATTATTATCCTCTTTCGCTTTTTTATAAATTGCATTTACTTTTTCAAGCGCGGACTTTGGTAGTCCTTTTGTTTCATCAGCAGAAACTTTTTCCCAATCGGATTTATATCTTTCAGTGGAGAATTTCATTTTTTTATCTTCCTGACTTGAAAGCATAAGCGGAACGAGAAAAAATACAAATAAAAAAAGTTTTATTAAAGGGTTTGTAAAAATTAAAATTAGTCTATTCATTCCTCCATGAGAAGATTGGCAATTTACCCAGTCAATAAAAAGATTCCTATCTCTTTTTACATATTCCAATCTTTGCGATCTAGTTTGTATACATAACAATTATCTAATCCAAATTGACGCTCTTCTAAGAATTTAAATCCAAATTTTTCGTAGAAGCGGTGGGCTCTTTTATTCGAGGAGAGTGGATCTATTAAGATTGCGACTACATTTGGATTAGAAAAGCATATATTTATTGCCTGTTTCATTATTTCAGTTCCATAGCCTTTGCCTAAATCTTCTGCATTTCCAAGCCAGATGTCAATAGCACGAAGATTGTTTGGAACATCACCCCAATAGTGATCTTCTTCGAGGGCAGGGTCAATGATTTGGACAAAGCCAATTGGTCTTCCATCTATTTCGGCAACTAGTTGTTCTCTCCATTCAGGACTGCGGAGTAACTCAGTTTCCCACTGCCAATCATCATTGGGATCGGATTCTATTACATGGGGTTCTTCGTCCCATTTTAAAAGAAGAGGCAAATCATCTATAGTTGCTGGTCGTAGGTGGATGTTTAACTGAGTCATAGAATTTCCTTTATGGAAAACTATTTAATTTTTTCAAATCTTTCTTGGATAGCTCGCTCTATAGGAATAGGAAAATTTTGATTTTTTAGTAATTTCAAGAATTGTTTCTTTTTAAAGCCAGATTCTTGCAAATCCAATTCCGGAAGCGAAGCAAATCTTTTTCCCTTTCGAGTGCTTAAATAGAAAACATCCAATAGCGCCTTCTCGGGAGTAGCCATTCGAAAAGGAAGCTTAGTATCCGACCATACAACTCCGTCTAACATCATCTCCGGTTTCATTTGGAAAAATTCAAATACACCCAGTTTAGTTTTTACGACCCTAGAATGAGCGGTTGTTACAACCTGTGTTCTAGTTGGAATTTGGGATAAGATTCCATGAATATGCAGAGCGGTTAACAGTGATATATACCCGTGTTCATTTCCTAGAAGATAAGGGGTTAGAGAAAAAGGATGGACTTCATTTTCCTTGGCATACACCCATAAGCCGCGAGTAACACGAATCACCTCTTTTTGAGGGGTAATATGCGTGAGTAGTCTCGCCGCTGCACTATTCGAAATTCCAGCTTGAATTGCGTAGTCCCGCGTAGTAAAAATGGGTGAGGATTGTAGTATTTTATATTTATGTAAATTCATTTAGAAATCCTAAAACTCTAGAGCGTAACTTTTCCCAATTCTTTTTTCCTGTATACAAATCCCGTTTCTCTTCCAAAATATATTCAAAGACTTGTCCTTTGAAATCTTCAAAGGTAATAGTTTCTGCTTTACTTATTCCAGTATTTAATAATTCCGAAGTGAGGTTACTCTGAATAAGCCTTTGATTCAATTGACTCTCTGAATGTAAAATATCTAAATCAAATAAATCCCGTGCCTGTGTTTCTGACCTTCCCGCAAGAGCTTGGATCTTCTGTAATACAGCAGCATCAGCAGGATAATGTGGACAAAGAAATCCAATCTTGTTATAAACCTTTGCAATTTCAGAATCTACTTTCTCCATTTTTACTAAATTCTTTTCTGACTTTCTTCTGGAAAATTCAACTTTAGTAGGAAGCTTTACTCCAGAAATAGTTTTCAAATTAACTTTGAATCTCTGCACTGTATCAGTATGTTTTGCTTTGTCCTTATCGCCTATTTCCACTCCAGTGATTCCGTAGGCTGTAAGATATTTATGAAACGAAACATCTTCTAAAATTTTATATCCATTTTTCTTTAGCGTTTCAACTCCACCACCAAATACATCCAAGTCCATATCTTCCGAATACCTCGGACTCTTTAGAAAGAATCGTAGATTAACACCGCCTTTTACTGAATATAGACTCGGATCAGTTAGTTTCAGAAATCGTTCTAAAAATACGAAGTGAAAGAGTTCTCGTCTTTGCATGTCGGAATACATAGTTTCATTATGTATTATAATATACGAAAATGTCAATTCAAATACTTAATGAATTTTAATAGATTACCTCGGATGAACACAGTTAGAGGATTTTTTTTACCCCTGTCACCTCGAACCTGCCTCATCGGTGAGAGGTCTACTTCCCTTAGCACTAGCACATTAAGCAAAGTAGATTTCTCACATCCACCCATTTGCTTGGTCGCAAATCCAGCCGCCAAGCGATGTTCGAAATGACAGTATTTGGATACTGATAAAAATCCCTTGACAATTTCTAATTACCAATCTCATTCTATTTTGAGAGGCAATTATGCATTATCCGAAACTAGTTATTACTGGCATTATTTTATTATTCACAGTTTTATCCTGTAAGCTCGAAGAAGTTCAAGCACTTGATGAAACGGAAGAAACTTCAGAAGTAGAGGAACGATCTGATTCGTATGTAATCATCACAAATCCAAATGGAATTTTTCTTTATGAAAAGCAGTTTGATTTAAAGTCAAAGCGAACGGTAATTCCGCAGGGAACGAAATTGTATTTGGCTGATGCTGAAAGCGAAAGTGACACTAATTTTTATTGGTCAAAGACAAGTTATAAAAAGCGAACGGGATTTATTATATCTATTTTCCCTGAAATGAATTACTTAGTGTTTAGAAAAAGATCATCTGGAGATGGTCAGATTCAATATGGACTAGTTCAGGAAGATGTGGATATTTATGAGTTGCCTTTTAAGGAAAGCAAGGTTATCGGAAAACTAAAATCCTTATCCGTTGTTCCTATTTTATTTGGATATAATTATGGCGATTCCTTGGAGGATAATGAGCTAATACCAGAGAAAGTAAACAATGGGAAGAAAGTTCGAAGTTCAAGAATCAAAGGAATAATGGGTGGGGCTATCGGTGATTTAGCTGCTAGCACAGATAGAGAAGAAGTTACCTGGCAGGAAATAGATTCTAATGTAAGAGGATATGTTTTTGCAAATATTCCTTTTGTAGATTCTAAAGAAAAAGGATTAGAATATTCTAAAAAGAAAATTTTGAAAAAGCGAAGTTTTTTAAAGTTAAAGAACAGTAAACCTGTGATCTATAGTGATTTGTCGCTTAAAGATAAAAAAATATATAAAGGACAAATTCCTAAAAACATTTTCTTAATTTCTGATCTATCTGTTTCTATTGAAGACAAAAAGTATTATAAAGTAAACTTAGGTGAGCTTTCAAAACAAATTTATGGTAAGAAATCTTCGAACCAATTTACTCATTGGGATGCTTTTATTTCTAGTGAGGATGTTGAATATTTCTCCGAGAAGGATTATTCTGATTATACTCTAAAAAATACAAAATTCAAGGGAGATAAAAATGCACTCCTCGCAATGAAAAAAGAATTTGAGGAGAATGGACTTTATCTGAATTTCACAGACTTTGAACTTAAAAAAATTAAGGTTTTGAAAGGGAAAAAAACTTACTATGTCGCCGTTGGCTACTATGGATATTATAATAAAAAAGAAAATCGAAACGATTTTAATTTTGAATTTGCAATTCTTTCAAAATCAAATAATTCTTATGAAATAATTAAAAGGAACCCCAGTCCACATGCTATTTCATATAAAGAATTTTTGAATTTAACAAATGATGATATTTTAGAAGTTATTACTGGTGGTTGGATGATGCGATAAAGCCTGCGATAGTGATGCGTATGCGTTGGTGAACAAAGCGATGGGCGCGGCAATCGCCCAAAAATAACTGCTATACCTCCGTGCCTTAGTGTCTCTGTGGCAAATCAAACGAATCATCGACAAAGGAATTCCTGCTGAGTATAAACAAGAGTGGGAAGAAGCAGAGGAGATTTGGAGAAAAAGAGATTAAATCTTCTCCCAGCCTTCGTTCAGCCTTCGATCATCGTTCGATTAGGCTTCGATTAGCCAATGAGTGAAATCAAAGA
>Ga0209174_10000037_pt1 | contig 98833 bp, 84 predicted proteins | sample JI91814BDNA_FD_187505 | JGI IMG/M metagenome (GOLD analysis project Ga0209174, IMG submission 187505) | Wastewater effluent complex algal communities from Wisconsin, to seasonally profile nutrient transformation and Carbon sequestration -... | ecosystem: Engineered > WWTP > Effluent > Algae...
AAGACATATTCATCGAGTCTTGACCAGAATTTTTTCGCGATTTTCGTCTCTTTCGCGGTGAACTAATTGATCCCAACCATGACCATTGTCTTCATTATTTATTTGTGTAGGCCTATGATAATGTTTATCATTGATGGAAACATTCGATACCATTCGCGCCACACACCAAATCCACGAAGCGAATAGACAATCTCCAACGTTCCTTCCAAAGAAACTTATCCCATGTCAGAAGAATTCAAAGTTGTTATCCCCAAAGAAGTCTTTGCCGCCTTACAGTGGCAAGACGATGGCAAGCCAGCAATCTGCGCAGTGAATCAAGCACTCGCCAACTTCGAGCCCAAGATCGTTTTTTCCTATCATCTGTCGATCCTCACAGAGTTGAGTGAAGTGAACGACAATGGTATGCCAACACCAGCAGAACATGAACTGTTCCGCCAAATCAACGAACATTTTGATGCGAATATCAAGGCTGACGGTAATGCACTGTTTCTCGCAAGGATTACCTGGAACGGAACGTGTGAACTCATTTACCGTGTCTACGACCCTGAGGTTGCCAACGCCTTCCTGATGGACATCGTGGAAAACGACAAGCAAGTTCGACCGTTTAGCTTTAAGATGGAGCAAGATCGCGAATGGGAACTCGCCGATTGGTTTCTGCAACATTGGCAGAAATGAGTGCTGCGATCACTACTCAAGGAGTTACGAAAGTGAAAGTAAACCGAACAATTGCCGTGACTTTTCTGATTCTTTACTGGTTCGCTGGCTCCGCTTTTGCTCAGAGCGAACCGAATCCCGCAATATCGCAATTGATCCGCAGTTATGAGGCCAAACCGCAATCCGTATCTATTTCGGAAGCCTCTGATCCAAATCATTCGGATGCAATCCTCAACCGTCTCTCTACCATGGGTGAACCAGCTTTGCAGGCACTCCGCGAAATTCGGTACGAAGGTGCTCCACTTCTGACGGAAAGCGATGAGGAAACTTGGTGCCTTCTCAATGACTATGCATTGCTCACAACGATTCGTCGCATGGAAGGGAAACTTCCCCCACTGCGAATCGAAGTCAATGAAGGGAAGCGGATCAACACTGCAATTAGAGCCACAACCGACATTCCGGTGAAAATCGTCAATCAAGACCAAGGCCAGCAACCAGTTTGGCACAATTTCGGTGGAGATTATCGCAGCGGACGACTCGCTCGTTGGCGAATTCAAGTTTGGGATGAGCATGGCCAACAAGTTCCCGAATTGGAAAGAACTGGCCAAATAGGTGGAGGTGTCTATTATTCCGGCGAACTCAAATTCGGTCGCGAGGACAATAGAAGGCTTATTCTTGAGAATTATGTTCGAATACAAAAACCAGGCAAATATACGGCGCGGGTTTTATACCATAATGAGTTCTTGATCGCCGACATCACGGATGAAAAGGAACTCGACAACTTGGTACTCGTAGCCTCCAACAAGTTTGAGATCGAAGTCGCGCCCGGAGCCAAGTTGCGCATTTCTTTATCGGAACAAGATTACCGGAAATCGAAAGCCTTGATCTCCCGGCTGACCCCAACCAAGACCATTAAACTAAACGGTAGCAAATATGGCCCGAATTATCACGCACTTATTCCTCCAGATTCTCAGCAGGGTGAGCTGTTACAAATGGACCAATTAGCTGTTCCAGCTCTGATCGAAGAACTAAAACTGCCTAACATAGAATACAAAAAAAGGCGTTGATCCTGGGAATTCTCGATTCCATTATGCATGAACGGCACCTATCGCCCAGCGATTTCCCAGGCGCCATTGATGACTACTATTGCGAGTTTCCTGGTGGTTATTGCTCCATGAGCATCGCACCCTCGCAAGAAGCCCAGGATAAGCTTGTCAAAGAATGGCTGGCCTTTGCAGAAAACTATATCGTCGTTGAGCGTTCGAGGTAACGTCGCTGAAAAAATTTCGGGCAGCAGAACGGTGAAACAGATTTCTAAGCTCCAATTCAGTCTTTGCACTTTGATCGTTTTGATAGCGATCACTTCCTTTTTTACGAGCTTGGCTCGCGAGAGAATGCTGAATCGGGAAATTGTCTGGAAAACTTATTCACCCGAAAACGTGGCGAGCCTTCTCATGCAACGCAAGACCGTACTCATTAGCCTTTATGCAAACTGGGATACTTCGACGGTCATGCATGAACAGATAGCGCTGTCCAACCCGAAAATGGGTCGCTTTCTGAGTGATTACAATACCACGACACTCAGAGCGGACGCGACGCATGCGGATCCGATCGTAAAGAAATTGATGAACGATCTACAAATCGAAACCGTACCCGCATTCATTATCTACTCCCCGAAATACCCGCAATCACCGATCATTTTGCAAGGTTGGACAAGCGAAGGGCAGCTTCGACAAAGCATTGCCCATGCGAGTTAGCAACCTTCACTCACTCACAAGACACTATGGAAGCCCCCAATCCTTTCGCTCCGCCACCAGATTCAGCGCACGGAGCACCTCCTGCCGCGCCGTGGGATCAGCGCGTCTTCTTTCTGCTTCTCCCGCCCATTATCCCTTTTGTCATTCCCTTTATCGTTCGGGTTTTCATACCACCACATAACGGTGACTCACTTTACCATGCCCTGTTTTCGCTTGGATCGATCGTGATATCGTGGTGGTGGGCACAGTGGATGGTAGACCGACTGAAATGAACATCATGGAGAAGATATTTGCTATCAAGCTGTGCCTGGGGAATGATCTTGGCATCCTCATTCCTGGCGCAAAAGCTGTGTGAGTTGACTTTCCGTTGACATCCAGTGGCGTCACCGCTCTACTGGATGAAGTAAGGTACCGATTTCAACCTTCCCGAATAGACGTTCTGTGGCGTTGCTCGTCGGCCATACTTAGCGCGTCGATTCAATACATTTTGGGGACACGTTCGCCATGACTATTCTTCGCAACCTCATCGTATGCGGACTGATGTCTTTCCTGGCATATGCCGTCGTTTTAGCTCAGGATTATCCCCAAAAAGATTCACCTGAAGCCACCTGGATTCAAAACGATCGATTATTTGTCGTCGTACCCCGCAATCAAAAGTGCGTCACCATTTTTAGTATCGAGCGAAACGAGTGGAGCAAAATTGAATTTGATATAGAGCTTGCGCCCGAAGCCAAACCTATCGTGTATGAAGACATGGTGGCCTTAAAGAACGGACGATACATCTTTGCTTATTCGGCCAAGACGGGAACATGGGATAAACTCACGCTGGAGGGAGAAAGCGAAGCGGTTCCTACTCTCACCAAAGATTGCATTCATGTTCGGCATAAAGATACGTTTTATGTTTTTGGGATCCATTCTACATCTTGGACAGCCGTGAGCTTAGTAACGGGCGATCGAGTCGATATCCCAAAGAAGCCTCAAGATAATCCAAATGCTGCAAGCTCGCGTTAGCAATATCGCGTTTACCTTCATCGATGTCCTGAGAGGGTAGGCTTCTTCGTGGGAAGAATTGCTTATGGATGGACCGCGCGAGGCGAGCGATTCACTTCGGTTTCCCAGCGAACTTGCCCAGCAAATCGCCCCCCCGCACTAGGCAATCCGCGTTGGATCTGAAAAAATTGTAGAACTCAATTGGTCAAGACCATTTTTCATCTGCAAGTATTACCGCCTAGAGTCGATTGGTACGAATATGCTCATCGTTTTGGAATTCGATCTGAATGCGGCTGCTGCCGAAATCGCCAAAGAGTTAAAGGTGGAGCCCAAACAGGTGAAAGCGGCAGTCGAATTGCTCGATGCGGGCAATACGATTCCTTTTATCGCTCGATACCGCAAAGAAGCGACCAAAGGCTTGGACGAAATCGCGTTGCGAGCTATTGAAGATCTTATTGGTAAAGCCCGTGAACTTTTGGCCCGCAAAAACACCGTCCTCAAATCGATCCATGAACAAGGCTTACTCACGGACGAACTTCAGAAACAGATCGTGGCTTGCACCGATTTGCAGAATCTCGAAGCCCTCTACTTGCCATTTAAGCCCAAGAGACGAACGCGGGCCACTATTGCCCGCGAACGTGGTCTACAACCGCTGGCAGATATCCTGCTGAAACAAACGAAGCTCAATACTCCGAAGAAAGATATGCTGCGAAAGTATGTGCAGCCCGACAATGACGTCCCCGATGAGGAGGCTGCGTTGGCAGGAGCATTGGACATTGTTGCCGAGACTTGGGCAGACGATGCCGAGACACGCGTCTGGCTGGTTGAACAAGCCTTCAAACATGGCCGCATCTCATCGCAAGTGAAAAGAGGCAAAAAAGAAGAAGCCGATAAGTTCGAAATGTATACCGATCATTCTGAATCGGTTTCGCGCGTCCCATCACATCGCTTTCTGGCAATGCAGCGCGGTGAAGATGAAGGCATCTTGCGATTGAGCCTCGATCTAGAAAACGAGCGTGTTTTGGGTGAGATGGAATCTTATTTTCTTGAGAATCCACAATTCGAGTTCTATCGAGAATTAAAGGATACGGTCAAAGATTGTTTTGAACGCCTGCTCCATCCGGTAACTCAATCGAGTGTATTCCAAACGTTAAAAGAGCGAGCAGACGAAGAAGCGATTGCCGTCTTCGGTAAAAACTTGCGAGAACTATTACTGGCTCCACCTGCTGGTCCCAAAGTAACGCTCGGTATCGATCCCGGTTTCCGAACCGGTTGCAAGCTGGCTGTGGTCGATGGTACAGGACAATTCCTCGCCCACAACACGATTTATCCAACGCCTCCCTCCAACGATAAAATCGGCGCTACCAAAACACTGCTCGATCTCATCCACAAATATAAAGTTGAACTCATCGCCATCGGTAATGGAACCGCCTCACGCGAGACCGATGCGTTTGTGAGCGAAGTGATTCGTGATCATAAACTTTCAGTAACCAAAGTAATGGTCAGCGAAGCAGGGGCCTCGATTTATTCCGCCAGCGAATTGGCTGCTAAGGAGTACCCGCAGCTTGACGTGACAGTGCGTGGCGCGATCAGTATTGCTCATCGACTCCAAGACCCATTGTCGGAATTGGTGAAGACAGATCCAAAATCGATCGGGGTAGGGCAGTACCAACACGATGTCAATCAAACCCAATTGCGCAAATGTTTGGAACGCGAGGTAGAATCCTGCGTCAATAAAGTGGGGGTTGATTTGAACACCGCCAGCGCCTCGCTGTTATCATATGTCTCCGGGATCGGTCCGAAACTGGCTGAAAATATTGTTCAATTTCGGAATGAAAACGGCCCATTTCGCAAGCGTCAACAACTGACCAAAGTCCCCAAATTAGGTGCGAAAGCGTTTGAGCAATCGGCTGGTTTTTTGCGGATTCGCAACGGCGATCAACCACTCGACAATTCGGCCGTACATCCAGAATCGTATGGCATCGTTGAAAAGATGGCAACGAAACTGGGGATTCCGTCGGAAGCCATCGTAGGAAATGCAACGCTTGTGCAAAAACTCAAGCCGGAAGAGTTTGTGAATGAACAGTTTGGCTTACCGACCGTGGTCGATATCCTCGAAGAATTGTCCAAGCCTGGTCGCGATCCACGCAAGGAATTCTATGCGGTTAAATTTTCTGAGAATGCCAATTCGATCGAAGACTTAAAAGTAGGCATGGTACTCGAGGGTGTTGTCACAAACGTCACGCACTTCGGGGCTTTCGTTGATATTGGTGTTCATCAAGATGGACTGATCCACATCTCGCAACTCTCCAATACGTTTGTGAAAGATCCCAACGAAATCGTTTCAGTGGGCAATGTGGTCAAAGTGAAAGTGCTGGAAGTTGACGCAAATCGAAAACGCATTTCGCTGACACGAAAATTCTGATCGCTCTAACATCCACTTACGGGCCTGCTTCAACTGGTGTTTCCAAAAAGATCGGTGTGTCTGGACCGATCGGCAACTGCAGCACAAACACCCACAAGTAGAAGAATAATGTCCATACGATAAGAAATATCATCGAATATGGGAACATCAAGCTGATAATACTTCCCATCCCAAAGCGTCGATCATAGCGGCAAGCGAAAACGAAGATCATGCCAAAGTAAGACATCATCGGCGAGATGACATTGGTACACGAATCGCCGATACGATAAGCGCATTGAATCAACTCTGGGCTATAGCCTAGTTGCATCATCATGGGCACAAAGACCGGTGCCATGAAGGTCCACTTCGCGCTGGCACTTCCCATGACCAAGTTAATGGTTGCACACACTAGAATAAATAGAACCAAAATACCTGGGTTATCCATTCCCAGATCTTTGATGAACTGTGCACCGGTAACCGCCAAAAGCGAGCCAAGTTTTGTCCATTCGAAGAACTTGACGAATTGAGCGGCGAAGAAAACCAATACGATATACGACCCCAAAGATGTCATCGATTTGGTCATCGATTGAATAATGTCTTTGTCGCTCTTCATGGTCCCAACCACGCGCCCGAAAACGAGTCCTGGCACCAAGAAGAAGACAAAAATGATGGTCACGATACTATGCAAAAAGGCGGGTGCTTTATCACCCTCTTCGATAAAGCCTAAGGCTCCGAACCAGGGAAGATTGGTGGCGAAAGCAGGAATCGTTGGCTCTTTGGAAGAGCCAATAGGCCAGCATAAGTAAAGGGCAGCTGCGCCCAAGAAAACAACCGATACCAGCGTTATCCATAGCCCGCGCACTTCTAAGGCGTTGAGCTTTTCCAAACGGGGCTGAGCCAGCCATTGGCTATCGGCATATTGAGTATCAAACTCCCCCAATCGTGGTTCGATAATTTTGATCGAGACCCAACTCCCCACAACCGTAAGTAAAAAGGTGCTAACAAACATAAAGTACCAGTTGCAGGCGGCACTGACTTGATAATCGGGTTGCCAGATGACGGCTGCTTCGGTGGTTACGCCAGCCAAGAGAGGGTCGATTGTTCCGAGTAGCAAGTTCGCACTATAACCACCAGAGACCCCTGCAAAAGCAGCCGCGAGTCCAGCCAATGGATGCCGTCCCAGCGAATGATAAATGGCGGCTCCCAGTGGAATGAGAACGATGTAGCCGATCTCTGAGGCCGTATTGGAAATGATGCCCGCGAACACGACGGCCACGGTGACAAATTCTCGACGTACACCAAACACCATCGATCGAATGGCAGCGGAAAGAAGGCCACTATGCTCTGCAACACCCACACCAAGCAAAGCGACTAGAACCGTTCCAAGTGGCGCGAAATCTGTAAAATTCTTTACGAGGTTCGCTGAGATTTTGCGCAAGCCTTCGGGCGACATGAGCGATACAACCCGTATCATTCCGTCCGGAGCACGATCCTTCGCACCTGGACCGCGTGGATCGACAACCGACCAATCGAAATAGGCACCGATACCGCTTAGCACAATGGTCAATAGCGCGAATGAAGCAAAAAGAGTTACAGGATGAGGCAACAAGTTGCCCGCCCATTCAATCCCTTTGAGAAAACGATCCATCCATGATAGTTTAACTTGCTGCTGGCTCTCTTGTGCCATCATTTTTCCATCTACTTTCTGGATGAGCCGGTGAGTTAAATAATAGGACCACAAATGCCCGGCACTAAAATCTATGCGAGAACCAAGCGTGCATTAAGCTGAATCATGAAGGGATCTACATCGCCTTTCATCGTTTAGACAGAGAAGTTCACGGAGGCGGCAAGCGAAAGACACGAAGTAATGCCCCAGCATTACCCGAACAACCACTTATATGCTCTCCATCTGGACTCGCAGCTAGCGATTGAACATAAGCGTTGGGTTCGTTGGTCAAGACTCCGAGGCGTTTTTGGGTGGCCACATCCCAAACGTTAATGATTCCATTGGCCCCGGAAACCAAACGCTGACCGTCTGGGGTGAACACGCCGGTCCACTGAATCTCATTCGACTTAAGCGCAGTCAATTCTTTGGTAATATCCAAATCCCACAGCCGAATGTCATATCCATCGTTCATCGCGACCCGACGGCCATCGGGAGAAAACGCTGCGAATTGCGGACTTGCGCTTCCTTGCAAACGAACTGTTTCAGACTCCTTAGCTTTGAGGTCCATTCGAGCAAGAACCATGCCATCGGTTGCTTTCGCTTGAGTTCCATCGGGCGAAATCCACACCGCTTTAACCTCGCGATCAAATCCCTCAAAACTCGCGATTTCCTTGCCTGTATCGAATTGCCAATATTTCACCGTTTTATCTCGACTACCGGATAAAACATAACGTCCGTCGGGCGATACACTCAGGGCAGTAATGCATTCGGTATGTCCTGCAAAAAGCGTTCCATCTTTCATCGCGCCTGTCGGCGCAACTTTCCATGTTTTGACAATGCCTTTATACCCACCTGCGGCGAGTCGAGTGCCATCTGGAGATACGGCAATCACTTCGATGCTCCCAAGCTCATCGAGCCGTTTGGTGATATTGAGTTGCGACGATTGATTCACATCGAAGACGGCAACCATTTCATCGGATTTGCCGACGAATAAATGAGCTCCATTCCCGGAAAATGTAAGGCACTTGATTCCCCAACCTTGCTCTCCAAACTCACGAACCACTCCCGGCGGACCACCGGACTTACTCCCTTTGAGCTTAATCGGCTTTATCTTCACGGCAGCAGGCTTCGACTCTTCGTTATCAGACTCCGAGTCTTCATTGTTGGACATGTCACCTTGTTCGTCTTCATCACCAACAACGATTTTCTTCCCCGTTGTCGCTTCAAGGTACTCGACATCTTTTTTGGAAAGCATGTTCACGGGCACAGAAACATAAGTTCCATCAGGCTTCTCTAAGACTACCTTGCCATCTTTGATCGCCACAAATTCGGCTTCGACTTTGAATTTCCCATTGCTACTCTTCCATTCTCGAGCCCAGGCCACGGAGCCGGAGATTAATACCACAGATAGGAGTGTAAGCAGACGCAATTGGGCAATCATCAGTGAACTCCACAGGATGCACAAATCGGGGTGCATAAATGGTTTAGAACCGCCTTGTTAACAACGGCATTATCGTAAACTAACCGCCAACCTCCGTGCAAGGAAGCGAACTCATTATCCCCTGAACAAGAATCACAAGCAGGGGAGGGGAGCTGCCATATGTACCCTAGAAGCGCCTATTCCACTTTCCTTTTTGACGCTCTCCCTGACAAAAGAGTGTGCAGAACGAAGCGGCACGTTTACACGAGTAACTCCGTTTGGATTAGAATCTAACAACACGCCATCGAAGCCGAACCAAGAATTTTGGTTCCATCCCGCCCTGCAACCTTTTTGGTATACACATGACATCACGCCTGCCGTTTTGCGCGTCCTTCTTCTTCGCTCTACTTAGCCTCTATTCTCAACCGATCTCTGCTCAAGCCCCGGCTGTAACCCAAAGTCCATCACCCTCTAAACCACTGATTGCCTATATTGGGACGTTTAGTTCGCCGCTTAAAGACACCTTACCCACGCAGGTCGATTTACCACCCGGCAATGGTCGCGGAATTCACATTTTCTCCGTCGATCGCCAAACCGGTGCACTTACGTCGCTCGGAACTGTCGATATGGGGAATAGCCCGAGTTGCCTCACCATCAACAACGCGGGCACTCGACTCTATTCGGCCAATGAAACCGATCGAATCGGACCCAATAAAGTAGGAAGCGTGAGTTCATTCGAAATCAATAGAAACACCGGCATGCTCCAACCACTCAACACTCAAGAGGTCGGTAGCCAAGGTCCAACTTATGTGAGCCTCTATCCAAACGAGCGTTTTCTTTTTACAGCAAACTATTTTGGTGGTTCGGTATCGGTGTTGCCCATTACCCCTGATGGAAAAGTGGGAGCCAAACTACAAGTGCTTGAAGACCGAGGAACCATCGGCCCAACAGTTGCCACCAATGGTCCACAAGGTAGCTTCGCATTCAGCGGCCATGATCGCACTCACGCTCACATGATTCAACCTGATCCATCTGGCAAATATATCTTGCACGTTGATCTCGCCCTAGACAAAATTTTCGTCTCGACGTTTGATGTTACTCAGGGTCAACTCAAACCACACTTTGAAATCTCATTGCCACCTGGAGACGGGCCACGTCATTTTCACTTTCATCCCAATGGAAAGTGGATGTATTGCATCCAAGAAGAGGGCTCCAACGTGGTTCTCTTTGACTATGATGCAGTGAGTGGAAAGCTTGCCGCGCGCCAAACCATTTCGACACTACCTCCAGGCTTCAAAGGAAGTAACTTTTGCTCAGAACTTCTGGTTTCGCACGATGGAAAATTTGTTTACGCCGGCAATCGTTTGTATGACTCGATTGCGATTTTTGAAGTGCAGGCCGATGGCACATTGAAATACGTGGGCGAACAATGGACCAGGGGCAATTATCCTCGCAGTTTCACCTTCGATCCTACCGGCAATTTCCTGTACTGCTGCAATCAGCGAGCCGACAACGTTGCAGTATTTCGTGTGCAACGTGAATCGGGACAACTTGAATTCAGTGGCCATTTTGCGGCGGTCGGCAATCCGTCGCATGTTGTATTCCTCGACCTCGCAAAACCGTAATGGCGATCGAGAACTTGAGCTCGTTGAAACAGGTCGGTTGGCTTTCAATTGAGTCGCCGACCACTCACGGCAACATACACGAAGTTACGTTCCAACAACCCGATCCAGGGCGATAAGAAGGAAGCCACCAAATGGCGCCAACGCCAAGTTGCTAGTAAACCGCGAGCTTTGATTGTTTCCGCGATCCAGTGATAGATAACCAGAAAAGGTGCATGGGCCACCGACGGTGCAATGCGGTACGACCAATCTTCGACCTGGTCGATTTGGCCACCCAAACTTCTGACGGTATCCCTCAACAAATCGATTTGCCCTAACTCGGGAACCGCCCAGGCGTCACACCAAGTGCGATACATTTTTCTGCGCCAAGCATGCTGAATGCCAGTCGCTGGTATCGGTTTCTTGAGCATCGCATCCACGATGACAAATACACCACCTGGCTTCAGAAGTCGCAGTATCTCTCGAAATAGATCTTTCTTGTCCGGGCCATGCGCGTAACAAGAACTTTCGATTAAGCATATCGCATCATAGCGACCAGACGGCAAAGGCGAATGCTCGTAGTCGCAGCAGTGCCATTGAATCCTACTGCTATGTTCAACGTTGCGTGACAGCTCTTTTCCGATTTCGATTTGTAAAGGTGACAGGGTTACCACATCGACATGCGTGTTCGGCCAGTGCTCAACCATAACTCGTGCAGTCGCACCGGTCCCGCCACCTAAATCGGCAACTGCTAACGGCGGCTTACCATTTAGTTCCAACCTTTTCAGAACTTGCAAGCTTAATTCTCTCAGCATTCGTTCGCGACGAAAGGGATTTAGTCCCCATCGCCAATAGCCGAAATGCATGTGATAGTCTTGGCTCCAAACACCGTAGTCTTTGGTAGCTGCAGAATAATAATCAGATATTCGCTGCAAGCGTTGGCTCGAAACGGCAGCCTTTTCGCGCACAGGGATCATCGGAGCATTCATAATCCGTTCCCCAGTCAATTGGTTTCAGCGATCAGACCGCAAAATTATGCGTGAGGCAACAGGAAAAAAGAAAATCTTTCCGGTTATCAAGTCACTTGTCATCTTTCCATTTTCAAAAAGTTAAAAACATGAATGACCAAGGGCTATTTCGATGTCCAGTACTCCGACAGTACAATACGGGCCTACACGCTCCACCTCTTCATTATTCGCTTGCCTTATCTCATGTCCCGAACAACTCAACCTGCCGTTGTCTGCTTCAGTCCAAAGAGATTTAGTGTTGAACTGCGTACAGTTCCCACACCGACGATCCGCGACGATGAAGTCTTGCTTCGCGTATCGAATATTGGTGTGTGCGGCTCCGACTTGCATATGTGGCTCGGCGATCAAAGCTGGACTGTTCCCTATCCACTTGTGCTCGGCCATGAGTTTTCGGGAGTTATCGAAGACATTGGCTCGCGCGTGTCGCCCGAGTGGCGAACGGGAGATCGCGTGGTGAGCGAGACAGCAGCTGTTATCGATCCCAACTCACCGATGACACGTATGGGCCTTTACAACCTTGATCCTAATCGCAAAGGCTTTGGGGGTGGTGTCGATGGCTCGATGACACATCGGGTGGCAGTGCCAGCTCGCATCCTGCATCGTGTCCCAAGCAACGTAACTATGCAGCAAGCGGCTTTAGTAGAACCATGTTGCGTAGCCTACAATACCACCATCAAGAATGCACGGATCGAGCCTGGCGATCGCATTCTGGTTCTCGGTCCCGGCCCCATTGGCATACTGTGCGCCGCCATGGCTCGCTTGCAAGGTGCAGTTGTTGCTATTGCAGGGCTCGAACGCGATCGCACACGACTCGAAATCGCCAAACATTACGACTGCGAACCACTGTTTGGAAATGTAGAACAATGGGCTTTCGATACACACAGCGATCGCTTAGGCGTCGAAGGGGTTATTGATACGACCGGAGTTTCTACTTCGTTGGAAACGGCCATGAAAGTAGTGCGACCTGCAGGCTGGATTTCCAAAGTAGGTTGGGGACCACAGCCTTGCAACTTTTCGCTCGATCCACTCGTTCAAAAGAACGTCCGCTTGCAGGGGAGCTTCAGTCATAACTGGCCTATGTGGGAACGCATCCTCCAACTTATGTCACTCGGTCGCCTCAATGTCGATCCGATTATCGGTGGCGTTTGGGGACTCGAACAATGGCATGATGCCTTTGAAACAATGCACTCCGGCTCTATCGTTAAAGCTGTCTTACAATCGCCTGAAACCTAATCCAACTTGGAATAACATCGATGGGATTCGTTCAAATTAGCTTGGATTGCCCCACCTGCGAAGAAGCCGTCCGGCTCGCACGACTTGGAGTTGAAGCAGGCGTTCATTGGCTCGAGGCGGGCACAGGCTTGTTGCTTGGTTCTGGCTTGGAAGGAATTCGTGTCCTGCGACAGGAGTTTCCGAATCACCCGATCATCGCGGACACCAAGACGATGGATGGTGGCTATCCGCTTTCCAAGTGGTGCGGTAAGGCGGGTGCTGATTATGCGGTGGTCATGTCCAAAGCAGGGGAGCATGTGATCCGCGGTGCGATTCGCTGCCGCGAAGAATTCGGTACTAAAGTGATGGTCGATACGATGTATGAAAGCGACCAAGTCTCGGTTTGCAAATGGTGCGAAGACCTTGGCGTCGATTACTTGGTACTTCACTTAGGCTTTGAAGAACGCGCCATCGAAAATCATCGGAGCCCGCTCGATTATCTAGAGATGGTTCGCGATGCCGTGAAGATTCCGATCCAGGTGGTTGGTGGACTCTCAGTCGAAGATTCGATACGTGCGTTTCAAATGGGAGCGCACAGCGTTGCAATCGGCGGTCCAATTGTTCCGGGTGATGCTGGCACCAATATGATCGAGCAACTTAAGCGAATAGTGGCTGCTGCGGAGCAAGCCCCACATCGCCATTAATTGTTCGAGTATGGGGCCTATGCGACAAGAAAATCAATGGCCCGTTTCTGGCTTATCCATCGCAGGAGCTGTTGACCAAAAGAATACCAACACGCCTCCCACCATGGCTGCCAAAACAAGCCAGTAGGTTCGCCAATCGACCATACCATCCACTTCGCAGTACCGATACCAGCCCCCGGTCAACATATAGCCCGCCAAACTTCCCAATCCAGCATGCATCAGCGTGAGCAAGGCTTGGGCTCGGGTTTGCCATTCTTTCGGAACCTGTTGCGAAAGGTAAATCTGCGCACTGATAAAGATAAAGGTGTACGCTCCGCCATGCAGGGCAACACCCATGAGCAAGAACCCGGCGACGTTACTGCTGTACAACAAATAACGAACAATGCCAATCACTAGTCCGATGCCGATGATTTGTTTCAGAGGCCATTTTGCTAAGGCACCTCCGATGAACAACATCACACCTACCTCAGTCGCTTGTCCTAACGACATCCAAGCACTGGTAGAGGTTAAGCCAAGATCCGTCATGCATGCGGGCGTGTAAGGATAAAAAGCCGCAAAAGGTATGGCCACCAACATTACCGTTACAAAGATGGAACGATGTTTGGGGACCTTTAGTAAACGTATCGCATCTAGCCCCAATCGTTCGCGCATTGTCAACTTCTGCTGCAGCGTGGTTATGGTCAGTGGCTTCTGAGATATAAAAAGCGTAATGCCAGCCAGGACGATCCACAGAACAGAACTCATAGCAAAAGTTTTTACACTTTCGTCTAACTGCACGGCACTTACCAACCAACAGCCCGACATCCAACCCAATGTTCCCATCGCTCGTATCGAACCGAATTGTCGCTGTGAATCGGTGAGACGAGAAAGAACAATGGAAACCGATACGCTGTTCGTTGGAACGCTCAGGAGCGATTGTAGTTGGATACACAAGAGGATCACCCAACCATCCCAAGCATTCATCATCACATACATCACGAGCAGATTGAGCAAAGCGGTGCCGACACAGATCCAACGCATCACTTTTAGTGGGGGGACCGATCGATCAGCCATAGCTCCAAAGAAGAGCGGCGAGAGAAGAGCGGCTATAGCTGAAGTCGCAAATGCGAAAGGCACAAGTTCAGCATGCTGGATGGACTTAAGCACGCCTCCCATCGGCACAAACCAAGCCGCAAGCGCCATCCCATGCACAAAAAGCAGCAGCATCAACTCTGCTTTTTCAATCCATTTCAATTCCGACTGGCTCAAGCTGCATCGTATCCAAAGAAGGGGAGTCGACGCGCACATCCACGGATGGTTTCATCGCGTCCTCGAGCCCTCTATTGTCAACAACAGGTCATTCATTGGGAAGTGCCCAACCAAAATGACGGATTTCAGCGTGTTACTTGGATCGAGCCAACTGTTTTTGCATCACCGCTTCGGCACAAAATGAGATACCTGTACAGTGCAGTCCAATCACTCGGCTCGACGGTAACACATCCTGCACTTATCGTCCCGGGATGCAGATATCGATCGTTGTTCCCAGGCACTGCGTTGCCATGTCCAAGATAGAACCAGTTCAGGGCGTAGGGAGTGGTGCCTAGATAACCTCTTCCGTAAGGGTGTGGAAAATCGAGAATCTGAATCGGATGCGTCCCTACGTGGATTGGGTTGTCAGGGTGCGAAAAGGCTTTAGCTCGGCCACCCGAATAGGTTAACGTGCGTTGACTTAAGCTAAACAGCAAACTTGCTGGCCCTCGGTAACCTGGGTTTCCGCCTCGTAAATTTCCAGCTAACACAGAGAACTTTTTCGTGCGTTCGGGGCCCTCCAAGACCGTAAAATACTCTCGGCCATTGGCGATCGAGGTCAGCTCAACCTTCAGATATTCGGGGAGGGCGATGATTTCGCCAGAGGGGTCTCGTTTGACGTTCAGCCAACCATCGCTCCCGCCGACGATGTACTTCTTGTTGTCGATTAGCTGGCCCAAATTGCTGCCGACCGCAGTTCCTGTGGATCCAGCCCCGCCGTTGTTTCTGACATCTGTCATCGCAAATTCCCCAAGATCCGCTAGCAAGTTTTTTGGTGCATTGAGCGCGGTTTCCGAATCCCGCAGAAGAAGTTATCTGTCGAGGGACCGAAATGTTGCCCGATAACTGCAGAGAAAATCATATTTCTGAAATATCTCGCTCAAAAACAACTTTTTCGCGCTGAGTTATTCCTCAAAAGGGCACTAGAACCCAAATTGCCCCAAACATAGCGCAAAATTCGTAATTCCGAAGTTCAACCTCTTCCCCATGCCGGCCACATGAACCCCACTCCTCCCCCACAAAACTACACCACTCATCCAACCGCAGGTATCCTCGGCAGGTTTGGACTGGCCACCATCGTCGGCTTGTTTCTTGTAGTTCCATTCTCGCTGACCGTTCTCTATCCACCTTGGTCGAAAGTGGATTGCCAACGTCGTCAAATCCTGTATTGGTCTGAACAAACAGAAGTTCACTCAAGCTCATTTGCAGGCTTCGATTTTCTCTTCTCAAACGCGAAATGGCATCGTGAACAAACGCCTCCCAATCCATCATCGGACACTTATTTCAAATCGATCGAGTACCAGATCGCATATCCTGTACTCTTATTCGAGTGGTTGCTGCTAGCAATTGGCGGCGTTGTTGCTTACTGGAGAATATCGCGACGCATCTTTTCGCCACTTCTTTCGACGGTGCCTGTGAACGATAAGATTCCACCGCAAATTCCGTCGAAGTAATACTTCAGATATCCGATACGCTACAGCAACATGCTCACCAATTGCTGGTGATCTATGTCCGCGAGATAGATGGCGGGGAGTATCCCAAGCGGTTCGCCTGTGGACATTACGAGTCCATAGCCGGAAGAAAGCTCCATGACGTAAGACTCTGCATGACGATCTTCTTCTTGAACTGGCATCAACATGTCGACAATCGACTGCCCAAAAACGAGAGACTCTTTCGGGTTGTCGTAAACCACACCGATCGACGATTCATTCTGGCAGCTTAACTCAACGAGCTGGCATTCTCGACAAATATGTAACAGTGGTATTTCACCCCAAGTGATGCACTGGCCGCTATCGAGTTTGAAAATAAATTGAGCCAAGTTACATAGCTCACTGCTCCACGTTAAGGCGTAGAGACCGACAATCTTCCTGCCGAAGATTTGCGATAGAGGCATTGCCCCCACAACCCGCATTCGATCCATGGGTTTCGCTGTGTCATTTGGCTTACGCTTTCGCATACTACTCACATAGTTTTCGCCAGTTGGCAACTTCAGCTTTCAATTCCTCATCGGCAGCGTGCTCTAGATAATAGTCACATGCATCGCGAGCATTTTCCTTTTCACCTTTCAAAAGAAAACAGCGAGCCATGCCTAAACGAGCATGCACATAATTGGGCTGGATCTTGCAAGCTTTCTGATACGACTTTAACGCCTCAATCTCATTGCCCAACAAGTGGTGAACTTCACCGATGTTATTCCAGAGATCGGCGTTCTCTTCGGCAACAATCATAGCCCTTTCGATAACGACGGTTGCCTCACGCAGCCGATCTGTTTTGGCCATCGCATAGGCGAGCATATACCAAGCCCAGCCTTCTTGTGGCATGCGTTTGGTCGCCTCTTTCAGCACTTCAACGCCTTTGGCAAACTCACCTGCCGCAACCAACAAGCGACCGTAAGCCAAATAGACAATATCGTAGTTCTCATCCAATTCGATCGCTTTGAGGTAACACGTTTCGGCTTCCGCCCCGTCACCTAAAGAGGCCAAACTATTTCCTCGATTCGTCCAGGCAACCACATCGCCGGGCGCCAATGGGATGGCTTTATCGTAACATTCGATGGCACTTTGATGCTTTCCTTGCTCGTCCAACACGAACCCCAAGTTGATCCATGCGTCCGCATCCTCGGGCGATAACTGGACAACAATTTCAAAGCACTTTTCGGCAACTTCGTAGGCCCCCATTTCCTTGAGACCGTTGCCGAGATTGTACCAGCCTTCAGGCCGATCGGGAGCGAACTTGGTACATTGCTGAAAAGCTCGAATCGCATTCTTCCGATCGTCGAGCGTATTGTAGACGCACCCCATGCAATACCACGCATGAGCAGATTGCGGTTCCAATTCGACCGCTTTCTGCAATTGATTCAACGCTTCCTCGTTGAGTTCTTCATCAATAAGATCCAACGCATTTTGAATGTATTCTTCAGCAGATGATGCCATATGTGTGCTCTTTGATTCGAAAGTAGATAAGTATGGGTGAAAGCTATCTGGATTGGCGTGCAGAAGTTTTACTCTTTATGCCGTCCAATCCCGGTCCCTTCGCGATTCTGCTTCAATGCCGCAAATCCAATGGTTAGAACCTGTTGAGCTGCACGATCGAGAGATTCGTTGACTCCTAGCAATCCGGCAATTACCTTTTCGGCCCATTCAAAATACTCTTGCTGTCGCTTTAGATCCCAATCTTGCGGTGGATCAACCAGGATCGAATTAAGGTTATTGGTTTTGTCAGCCAACTTAATGCATTTTGCCTCGGCACTCTTGTGAGGAGCGTTGACAATCTGCAAGCGTTTGCGTTCTCCCTTTTCCAGACTTTTATCGTCGGTGCATTCCAAAACAATTTTCAACACGCGCTCCCCAAACAGTTCCCGGATTTCATCGGCGGTCGTATGGGTATCTTCGATCGTGTCGTGCAATAATGCCGCTATGAGCACGTCTTCATCGTTGATTTCGCCAACCCGTGCCAAATGTTCGGCGACTTCTAGCGGATGATTGATGTAGGGAGTCGCGGCTGGGTTCTTCCTGCGTTGATCCGTATGCTTCCGTGCCGCGAAACTTGCCGCAGCCAATATTCGTTTCATTCCTTCTCCAACCCACTCAAATGATGCGATCCAACTTCGGGAAAAAGAAGTTGGATCGCTCTGTCTTTGCACTAGTTAACATAACTTGTCATCAAGCAAGCTTCTTCTTGAAGAACTCGATCGTTCGATCCCACGATAGCTTGGCGGCTGCTTCGTCAAATCGAGGCGTAGAATCGTTGTGGAATCCGTGATTCACCTTGGGATAGGTATAAGCTTGGTAATCCACACCCGCCTTCTTTAATGCTTCTTCATAGGCGGGCCAACCTTCGTTGATTCGCGTATCGAGCTCTGCGTATTGAATCAACAAAGAAGCTTTGATCTTGGGAACATCATCCACTGCAGGCTGGCGTCCGTAGTAGGGTACACCAGCGACGAGGGTGTCAGGAATTCGAACGGCGAGTTGATTGACCACACCTCCACCGTAACAGAACCCAACGGCTCCTACTTTGCCCGTCGACAATTCATGGGTCTTTAAGGCTTCGGCGCCCGCGATAAAATCTTCCAACATTTCATCTGGCTTACGTTGCGATTGCAACTCGCGCCCTTTGTCATCGGTACCGGGATAACCACCCAAAGGAGACAACGCGTCAGGGGCGAGTGCCAAGAAACCGGCAACCGCCAAGCGACGGGCTACGTCTTCGATATAGGGATTCAAGCCACGATTCTCGTGAATCACCAGAACTGCTGGATACTTACCTGAACCCTTCGCAGGATACGCCATCAAGCCAGAAATCTTGCCGCCCCCTTTAGGTGAAGCGTACTCGTATTTCAGAGTCTTGATTCGTTCATCATCTTTCCCAACTTGCTGAGCCCAGGCGTAATTGGGAGTCAAGCTTTGAATGAGTGCTTCGGCGGTTAAACCCGCAGTTGCAAACATTGCCAGTTTCTGCGCAAAGTCACGGCGCGAGATGCGGCCATGAGCATATTCATCGTAAAGATCTAATGCGCGTTGATCGAAGTCGCTCGCCTTTTTGCGATCCATGAATCGGCCCTCAGAGCAAAGAATGAAAGTAGATATAGTGCCTGGCTATGGACAAGATGGCCCAATCCGGGCTCCTCATAGCCATGTGGAAAACGACATTAGAAACGGTTTCGCCCGCAATTTCTACCTAGCCTGCCGGTTTCGTTTGCCCCAAAGTGCCAAGCAGCAATTTTTCCACCTTTTTTTGCAAGCGGGATTCCGAGAAAAATCCAATTTCATAATCCACAACTTTACCGGATCGATCGACGAAAAAAGTAGTCGGATAGGCACTTACGCCATAGACATCCTTCGCAAGCGTTTCGCCATCCAAAACAAAAAGATGCGCTAACCCCTCTTGCTCGACATATTTGGCGACATCTTCCCGTTTGTCCTTGTAGGCGTTAACGGCCACAATCCGCAACCTGTCATTACCAATAGACTTCTGCAAGTTAGAAAGATGCGGAGCTTCTTGGCGACACGGACCACAAGCCAATCCCCAAAATGTGATCACCGTTGGAACTCCTTGGACGTCACGCTGCAAATCAAAATCGCCCCCATCCAAATTGGGCAGTTGAATATTGGGAACAACTTTTCCCAATATCTTCTCGGGAGTTCCGCCACCTGGAGAGTGCCGATATCGACTTGACTGAAAACCCAATTCTTCCGCCAACAACAGAGCAGGGGAGGGGACAAAACGTTTCATCTGCTCCTGAAACTCTTGAACCCAAAATGGATCATTTGCGTCGCGAAGCTTGGGACGATCTCGCGACGTAAATATCTTTTCCACCAAATCCTCACCCTTCCTCGTGCTTTGCAATTGAAAAATGAGAATGTTCTTTTGCTGTAAGTCTGCTTTTTGAACCGCCTGCACGATGGCCTCTCGCAGTGGCCCCTCCAATCCTTGAAACATTCCATCGATCGGACGAAAAATCTCGATGAAACAATCCCCCTCGCCAGCCAACAGCTTCGAGAGCTTGGTGCGTATTGGGAACACGCGAACATAGTCGTTTTCAATAACCGACTCGTCAATGTTGTCGCCTTCAACATACTGTTCGGCTGCTTGAACGCGCTGTCGCCAAGTCGCCGAAGTGGAAGAGTCATAAACCACTACTTTCTCAAATCCAACTTCCAGCGCGAGTTCTTTCAATACATCCTTGATCGCCTTAACATCTTTACCAGGCGTCTGGGACAGATGGCTGTGCGTCATTAAGTACAAGAAACGTTTCTGCGAAAGTTGTGCGAGTTCTGTTTTCAACCCCGCCTCAATCAATACATTTACGTCGGGTTTTCCCGACGTCATATCTACGACATCGATATCGACCAACGCGTAAGAATCAGCAGCCACGTTGGTCCTATCTCGCTGTAGCTCGGATGTGATCGGCGCCAAAAAATAGGGACGCTCTTGCGCTACGAGGCTCACACCACAGATCATCGCCAGACAGGAGACGAACACCGCGCAGTATCGAAACAATCTGTTGAAACAAAACATAGAGTTCACACAAGATAGAGAAGAATTTCAACACTACTTTCGAATTTCTACGACGACGTTCCAAACAATGTAGATGAACGCCACAAACAAAAACAGAATCACACCAAAAAAGTAGAAGAGTTTGGCTATAGAAACGCCTTCTATGTCATCGAACAACTCGGATTCGTCACCGGTGAATTCTTCGGCGATAAAGGAATGCTTGGCCGAAACTCCGAGCGAAGCAAACGCCTCTTCCATGACCTTTTTCGCGAACTCTTGGTCCGTAACCAAATAGCTCACATCGATTTGATTCATACCGCCACCACTCCCTACAAAGCGGCCGATACTGGCGGTATTCAGCCGCTCCTCGAATTGCGAAAGAATGCTAAGAACTTCTTCATTCGTTCGCTCGGATTCGATGTCAATATGAATGGTCAGAATGGTCTTTGACATTTATCTACGCACTTCCCATCTTTCCATAACTCGCTTGGCCCAAGGAGTTCATCAGGTGGACTCGTCAGCCTCTGAATACAAGAAGGGTCCATCACATAACCAGTTAATCGCCAAGTGCCTTTCTCTTGCCGAACTAAAGGCCAACGAAAATTCTTCTTCAGTAGCCTGATCCAAGCGTTTATCAAACAACCCTAGATCTCCATCAATGATCGTCAAGCCATCGATCGACAAGGGGCCAAACCAGCACTTCTGTGCAAATTCCTCGAAGTCCATAACCTTAGAATCAAGATGGTAATTTCTCAATCTCCAATGCAATGCAAACAATTGCTTCTGCTTCGCTTGTAACTCTTCGAGCGGACGAAGTTGCGGGTTTCCTAAGATCTGCCCAGACAACTCGACATCCAGCATACCGCAAGCTCGCAGCAACACATTGGTATCTACTAACTGATCGCAATCAGGAATCTCAAATAGTCCTAGTGCCCAAGCTAAAACACCAAGTCCTTCGAAACGCCAGGTGGCATTGATTTGATCTTGTGGCTGGAGTTTACCCAAAGGTCTTTGCACCACCTTCCACTCTTCCGGCTCGAGTTCATCTTGCAAGTCGATCCCTTCCAGCCATTTCAGCATCTCTTTATAGACTTCATTGGCTTCAGGATCATGGGCATCTTGTTCGAGTAAGGCCCGCATTGTCACAGCCGCTAAGGCCAGCGTGCGACGCGCGACTCTATCCGCCGCAGGTGGTTCGACTTCCTCGGACTCTACGTACTCTTCCTCCTCGACCTCACTCGCCAGTTCCGATTCATCTAAGTGAACACGTCCGATGACTTTCGGCCAAACCGCTTCGGGATCATGATCATCTTCATCCATGGAAAGGAGGATACGTCCGTTGGCGTCTCGCAAGCCGGAGGGTGTAAACAAAACGCCATCCAACATCTCTGCGATTTGAAAAACGATATCGAGCCGCACATCTCCCTCAGGATTAAAGTCCGGTTCGAAGATCGTACCTAATGAAAATCGAAATGTGGTCGTTAAACACATCGCTTGCTCGCGATTGTCAGAGGGAGGAAACCTCGAAAAGTAACCTCGCATGCCAGCCATTTGGGTCGACCAATTAGGTTCAGAATAATATTCGACCGAATGGGTAATAGTGAGTGTCGAAGTAACACCTTCGATCTCGAGCGCGACCACAATCTTGGTCCAATCGCGATCTCCACCATCTTGCTGGAATTCCAAGCCGAAGCCGCGCAAAACCTGAGCAACTTTTTCAGGTTCAGCCATTCGCGAAAAAATATTGATCGGTTCCAAGGTTCGCACTCCCCAAATCTTTATTGTGATGCAGATTTCAAATCACAGACCAAGCGTATTTATGCCGACTCAATGGACCCGGTTCAGGGACCTACTCCATCTCGTTTGGCGATTTCCTGCAGGACATCGACTAATCAAAGTTACCGATGTCTGCGATGTGGCGTGAATGAAAGTGCACGACGTCACCGAACTTGGCAACTTCGTGTACAGGATCGTTGGCAATCGTGCCAACAAAATCACCATGGTCATCAAAGCCCACAATTTCTACCCACATCCGTTCGACTTCATGATCCTCTCGCTCGGCATCTTCGTCTGCAAATCGAAACAGCAATTTGACATAGTTCCCCATTTCGAGCTTGAGTACATCGTCCTCACTGGGGAGATCAAGATCGTCTCGATAGGAGGCGACCCATACAGCATCTTCGAGATAAAATCCGCGTTCTGAAAACTCTGGATACTCGTTATTCCTGAATCTCATCCAGGGAGTGGAGGGCGTATTGCGTTCAGCTCCCCAGCCATACGGCAAATCGTGCAACTGATTGAGGCTCGGATCGCCTTTTACGATTACCTCTAACGCAACCAGTATGGCATCGGGATCACCATCTTCGCAGTGGAACTGCCAGTCTCCATCGAAGTCATGAACCACTCGAACAATCGGCGCGCCACCGAGTACGCTCTTTGTGGTGAAGCAGGCCGTCAGTGGCTCATCCTCGAAAAACCATTCCTTTGTCATGGGAATACCTTTTTACTGATTGGCTGTTTTCATCTGCGTTAACCACTCTTTCACTTCATTGCGGTTAAGCGATCTTTCAATAACAATTTCGGCTGGCAAGCGTTCAAACGTTCTGCCAGCTCCCCATTGACGTTGGTAAGCTGCGGGTCCTAACAGAATGACACGACGTCCATTCATCACTGGAATGTCCGACGGTGTTCCCTCATTCCAAATCCAGTATTCCATCCCATCGAGTTGCGACTCTTTTGGCAGCTTTAGATCCGACGTAATAGCTCGCCAATCATAGAGGTTCCACGCACCTGTTACCGTTTTATCCAAATTCTGTGGCCCGATTCCCTTCGCAACATCGGCGATTTCTTTCGAGATACGCCGGCGCGGCAAGAGGCCCGAATGGGGAAAAACATCCATGAGGATCATGTGCAGTTGGAAGTTATCCACAACTCCCGACATTCGAGCCAAAATCCCCGTCTTGGTACTGGGCTCGATAACCACAATCGGTTCATCATGCAAAACGGTTAAGAGTGTTTTGACCCAATAACCGGCCACATGAAACTCGGCAATTCGATCGGCGTTCCGCATCAAGTACTTATACTCGCGTCGCAATTCGGGATCGAGCGACAGCACCAAGATGACGGGAGGCCAGAATTGTTCGAGGGAATCCCAAGCAATTTTTTCCGTCTCCCATTGTGCGCCCAGTGCCCCTCTTTCCTCTTCGAACATTTGGCTTCGAATGTCCGTTGGATCCATTTCCTCCGAATCTTCTTCATCGGAATCATCGTCGTCGCTGTCATCGTCGTCATCTTCAGCCTCCTCTTCCGACTCACCTTCGGCCTCTGGCAACTTGGGTTCGATTTCGTTGACTAACCCAACCCCCAATTCCAGCACCTTGCTAAAACGATCCAAGAGTGGCTTAGCAAATAGATCTGTACTTTGGCCATCTTCTGCAAGGGCTCCGCAGATCAATGCGAGGACGGCGACGCGGCGTGGATCTTCCATACTGAAACTTCCTGCCACAGCCAGAATCGCGGCCCGGACCTCAGCTTCCTCCGCAGTACCAACATGAGAATAGAATTCGGAACAAGCATTCTGAAAATCGCGAGGCGAAGAAACGCGATCTCGAGCAACTTCAATGAGTCGATGGGTAGCGTTGGATAACATAGATGTTGACTACGTGACAGCCTGAGAGAGCGAAGCAAACTTGAGCAACTGAAGGAGACGCACTGGATTGTAATGAATGGTTCGCGCGAACCCAACTTGGCAAGCCAAATTCACGAAAATGAAATCCAGCCGGAGGCAAAATCAGCATAAAAAAAGAAATGACAGAGTTAACGTGTCATTTCTTATGGTGCGGCGATGAACGGAAAGAACCACTCTTAGGTTAGTTTTCGATATACCAGTACTTTTCTTGTTTGCTGAACTCAATCTTACTCTTGCCGTCAACGGCTTCTTTTAGCTTGTAAAGAGCCTTGGTTTTATCCTCATTGTATTCAGGCTCCGCGTCTTTAACCTGACTCAGGACTTTAAGCAAAGTGGCCGACTTTCCCTTACCGAACTTCTCGGCAAACTCTTCGATCTTTCCATCACCGACAATCTTCTTCAACAGTTCCGGTGGAACAAAGGCTTTGAGGAATGCAACATATTCCTTGGCTTCCAACATCCGAATACCTTCTGGGATGGCCGTCTTCAAATCTTCGCGAAAATCAGGCTTCGGCTCTTGCCCAATCCCCATTCCAGAAAACACCAAGCACAAGCCGAGCGACAGTATGAAACACAAACCCTTCATTGTCCCAAACCCCAAATCCCATAAAAGTGACAGAACCTAAGAGACCCGAATTGTACTCATTTTGAGGAAAAGCCATACAAAAAGCTGAGAAATTCGACCGAATTCGCGCCTAATTTCGGCCCTTTCATCCGCCAGCGAGTGCCCCGGTGACGTTACCTCTCAAGACACAACCGCTGCTCCCCAACCGTCGAATTCGACTCCAGCATCTTCGGCCAAATCTGCGTTCGTGAGCGATTCGTTGACGATGAGTGCCACATCGAGTTTCAGAAGTTTGGCCATCACAATTTGGCCACTGGCAAAGTCCAATTCGCCGATGTCGCTATACCCTCGCTTTTGCAAAGAAATAGCCACGCGTCTCAAGCCTTGTTCATTCCCTGTGAAGACATATTCCAGTGAATGCTCCTTTTCGGGATCGCTTCCTGACTCAATCAAGTTCATGATCACCGAATTGTCCAACATGAAGAAGCGATCTTCTCGTGATGGCCGAACGAAATCGTCATAGAATTCCCAGCCTTCATGTTCAGACACATCGATCTCATAGTCGGCTTGTTTCACCAACCATCTACCTACCGGTGGCCTGAACGAATCCCAGTCGGCTAACTGAAAGACCAATTCACGAATACCACCATAGGTCAACCGAGCCACGAATCGACAAGCCACTTTATGCTCATCAAGCAACTCCAATAACTCATCTTCCATTTCCCAGAGCTTCTCGGTTTCGGGAGACTCAGGACCACCAGCCGGATTCGGTTCCTGAATTCGCCACCAGACCCGAGCGCACAACGACAACTCTTCAATCGACTCGACTGACGCGACCTCTTCATCGAATGAGACAAACATCAAGGTGTCGCCACGTTGAGCGGAGAACGCGTTCCAGTGGTCCCCGACAACTTTTGAAAAATCAGTCATGGTTTCAATCCAATCAAGATGAGGTTCAACCGTATCGTGCAGTCTTGACCATATAGATGCCAGCCCCCAGCAACGAGCCCAGGATCGCACCAATGATACCGAAGAGGCCACCGATAAAACCAAGGATGAAAGTTAACAATCCCCACAGCAGAGGCGAGTCCTGGTTGTTGTTCGCCATCATCGCCACGCCAGCAGTGATCGAACCGATAATCAGCAAACCGAACATGCTAAACCTATTTTTGCAAAAAAGAAATCGCAGGAGACATTCCAACCACGGCCACATATTAATTTGCCGCAATACTTCGAGCAACCTGCAAGTTGCAAAAAAAACGCGTCCGATGACAAGCACCGGACGCGTTAACTGGTTTGCTATACCCGTAACTATTTCATCAAATTATCTAAGACTTTTTGGGCTTCCTGCTGTTTGGTTTCGAATTCCTCAAAATCGGAGTCCTCTCCACTTTCGACATAAGCCTTCAAAGAAACAGCTTCAGCTTTAATCGCCTTGAAGGCCTTTGCCAATGAAACCAAGCATTTCTTGTCGGCTTCACCGCACTCGCTGTACTTCGATAAAGCAATTACCGATGGACCAATTTGGTCCAACATGGTTATCGTCAAATTTGCCAAAGTGATCGCGCGCTCGGCTTCCATCGTTTCATTTTGATAAGCCTGGGATACCAAGCTCATATTGACATGTGCGTCGATCGAGTAGGCTACCAAAGTCGCCCCAAGAGTTTCCGCCGCTTTAGCTTCATAAGGAATTTCTTCCTCTTGCCCACGCACAACAGCTGGGCAAAGGGCGATGGCAACAACTGACAGGATCGACAAACTTCGCAACACTTGAATTAAACTCATTCTTCTCTCCAGAATCATATCTTCGGTTAAATTTCAATGAACACTTTCGGCCTATTCCCACTCAACGTTAACAGCAGGTTGCTTAGGAGCACGCGGACGTTTCTTGGGCGTTTCCTCTTCATCCCACTCCACTGATTCTTGTTCAGATGCAATAGCTTCGGTTTCTTCCGTATCCCACTCTTCGTCGGTTGCTTCAGAGCCTTCATCAGCAGCCACCATTTCTCCCGTTTCCTCGCCATACTCCGTCTCTTCCATCACATCCCCCGCTTCTTCAACTACTTCGTCATCGCTATAAGTGAAGTCGTACGCTAGAAACTCTTGGTTGGAATGAAATGGAATTGGCAATACTCCGTTGAGCCGAGCGGTTGCCACATCGATGATGGAGATTTCGGCTTCTTTTTTATCGAGTTCTTTTTGGAGATTCGTGGTACCGGTTGCCATCGCCAATACAAAACTTCCCCACGAATAGTCCCAACGTTGTTCCTCAGCCACAGCTTCATCATAGAAGTTTGGAATTTCCTCTTCAGATGTATCCGCACACATCATTGTCGTTTCCAAGCCATATAACTTCTGGTGGTTCTTACCCGCCCAAAACGCCAGATAGCAGTGATCTTTGGTAACCACCAAAGCGGAATCGATTCCAATTTTTCGCAAAACCGATGCAAACAAAACCGTGCCATCGACACAATTCGCTTGTGTGTTGTTAATCGTTTCTTCCAACAAACGAACATGCTGGCTGTGAGTATTTCGAGAAAGTGCAGCGGTAGCGGTGATGCTGCTGTAACGCACGTCGCGATTGGCCATTAAGTCCCAAATGGCATAGACCTGGGCGATCACTTGATTGGGATCGTCCGATTGATAACCGTTGAACGAATCAATTACGCCGATGTCCAATGCTTCTCGCAGAAGCTTGTCGACAAAGGGATGTTGTTCATTGACATAAGCCGCAAAACAAAAATTCATGTCGATGGTATTGTCACCGTCGATAAGCGTAAACGCGCAATCATTGATGGAACGCATCGTGATGGTTACCGTTTTCTCCTCCGGGAGATCGTCTCCCAGCTGGACTCGAAACGTAACACTCGATGGTGTGGCTTGACGATACTGGCTCAGCTTTTCAAACTTGTAACGCATCTTTGGAAAAACTCGATAGGCTTGGCCTTCCTTGGGCAGCACACCGACAAATTCACTCGTTTCCGCAAATCCATCGCAGAGGATGGAAACTTTGATCGGTTGATCATCTTCGGTAGCCGTCACGACAACGCCAAACGCTCCCAGAGCATCCCCCAACGTTGTTTCATCCACCTCGGTCTTGTGTTTCATCGCCGCCGTTGAAATCAAGTACGATGGGAAAACTTGCTCATCCCAACCCGCAATGGTTTCAAACTCGCCACGCACTGAGGAAGTTGTCGCGCACATCCACAGTACAGCCAGAATCGCGACGATTTTCTTATTCATAGAGCCAAATACCTAAAATCGATGGAAGTGAAGGACTACGAAACCGACGTAAAGACACAAACTTGATTTCTTCCTTTGCGCTTTGCTTGATACAAAGCCTGATCTGCCCGTTCGATCAGACCGTCACGTGTCAAAGCGGTTTCGAAGTTAGCGTCCGCTATGCCAACACTGACGGTTACGGGAATCGTGAAATTATCGAAACAGACGGGAGCCTGCTCTACAACTTGTCGAATCCTTTCACCTACCAATACGGCCTCTTGAGCTGAAGCACCGGAGCAAAGTAGCACAAACTCTTCGCCACCAAAGCGAGCCAAAAATTCACCGCTACGTAAAACAGAGCGAGCCCGCGTAGCGAACTCAACTAGGACCGCATCACCTGCAAGATGGCCATACGTATCGTTTACGGATTTGAACTTATCCAAATCCATCACCAAGACCGAAAGCTTATCTCGGCGGCGAATCATCGATTCCCAATCACGCGCAAAAATTTCTTGGAAGAACCGCTTATTGGGAACCTGAGTTAAGCCATCGCAGGTAACCAAAGTGAACATCACTTCGTAATAATGCGATTCGATTTCCGTCCCAGCCACAAACTTATAAATCTGTTTTCCGAACCGAACACGATCGCCCGATTTAAGCAAACACTCGTCGATTCGGACTTCATTGACAAACGAACCATTGAGACTCTTGAGATCGCGAAGCCGATAGCCGTTGACATCGCGTTCGATAAGCGCATGACGGCGAGACACCGCATCATCTTCGAGCACCAAGCCGCAATTGGCCTCTCTGCCGACAACACAATTTTCTTGTGTCAATTCGACTGGTTGAGATACACCGTTAAGTGGATGAATCTTGACCAACAAGCCTGGCTTGCCCGAAATCAAAGTTGGCAAACCGGTTGATTGAGAGAACGTTGTGACTAAAGAACTCACGGTGTGCCCTTTCTATTGCTAATTGCCTCGGACATTTTTTTACCTGGTGCCCCAATCGCTCGGGCATTTCTGGATGAGCCCGATTGATGCACGATGGTTTTTGCATCCGATATCGTCGGCCTGCCATCGAGTTGTCGCAGGGGACGACGAGGGAGCGGAGCCAGGGCATTACTCTCGGTAGGTTCAGCCGAGGCTTCTTCTGCAAGCTGCACGGGCTCGCTTGCCAGCGAAGCAGTTGAGCCGGAATCGATCTCAGTTGTGGAAGTGGTATGATTCACAGGTTGGATGTTTGTGATCATGTCAGAGTCGCGGCTTGAACTATTCCAAGCGAAGTATCCAACCAGCGAAATCGCTGCGGTAGCTGTTGCAGCAACTCCCCCCCACACTCGATACGCAGATTTATTGGCCCTGTTTTCGTTTATGCTCGGTTGTCGTCCACCAGTGCCATGAATCATCCATGTCGCCAACTCATCAACGGATGCATACGATTCCAGCGCATTTGCCAGATCGCGGGCGGCGCGAAATCGTTGATTCGGATCAATGTTCAACGTTCGCTGGAAAACATCGCGAAGCGAAGCCGGAAGATTGGCACCTTGAGAGAAAAACGGAGGGAGAGATGTGGTGAGTGCGACTAGCTTATTGGTCAGTGACGGATATTGTTCGTCCGGGAATGGCGGCTTCTCACTCAACAGGTAAATCATCGCAGCCCCAAGGCTGTAAAGATCACTCTGCGGTGTGGCCGAATGTGCATGTCGGGCTTGTTCGGGTGAAATAAAATCAACCGTTCCCAACAACTGTCCTTGGCTGGTTAGATCGGGTTGTTGCTTGGAATGAAAGGCTAATCCAAAATCGAGAACTCGAATATTGCCATGCGATTCCAAGAAGAGATTGCTGGGCTTAATATCTCGATGAACAAAGCCTTGCTGATGGGCATACTGCAGACCGAGAGCTGCCTGTCGAATTACCTCTGCTGCTGCGCGAGGAGGCATGGGTCCACGCAAATGCACCCACTCATAGAGATCCCGCCCCTCCATGTACTCTGTGACACAATACAACAGGCCATCCAATTCCCCCGCATCAATCGCATGGATAAGATGCTGATGCGTTAACTTTCCGACGGCTTGTATCTCTTGCAAAAATCGTGTTTGCGCTTCACGACAAACTAGATCATGACGAATGAATTTGATGGCAACCGATTTTCCGAGATGCCGATGCTTTGCCAAATAGACTTGGCCCATCCCACCCTGACCGATTCGCTTCCCCAGATCATATTGAGCAAACTCTCGACCGCTTAGATCATCGAGGCTCAAATCGGCTACCGTCAGCCGCTGCGTCTCCACGTTGCCACTTGGCGATCGCTCAGTAGACGAAGGCGCTTTCGGTTTACCTAATGCAACCGTGGCCTGCTGGGGTAACGAATTATGGGTCGAACGATTCAAGGGAGTTTTTACGTAAATCGCGGGGGTTGTGAGATTTCAAAACAAACCTCAAAACACTAGGTCACAAATTGTGCTATTCACCGCACACATTACTCCTTGATCGATTTTTACCCAAAGCCGTAGCGATCGCGCCGATTGTAAGGGCTCTCGCTTCCGAAACCTCGGTGGGCTCTTGTTCACGGACTCTCCTCCCCGTTAATCTACTACCTTCGGGGATTTGCTGTTTTTCTTGGAGGGTTAGCGGGTTGTACATTCCCAAATCATTTGCGACTGCCGATCGAACGATGTGTCACGACATCATCCGAAATAATCCGCTCGGTATCATCTTCGTATGCGACTCCAGCGGATTCGCTGCAGATCATATTCCCTTAATCCTTCAACCTTCTCTCGATCAAATCGCTCCTGATAAACTCTACGGTCACGTGGCCCGCGCCAACCCATTAGCACAAAAAGGTGCGCAGCCCATCTCGACCCTTACTGTTTTCCAAGGGCTAGATCATTACATCTCTCCAAACGGTTATGCCACCAAAAACGAAAGTGGCAAAGTTGTACCAACCTGGAACTATGAAGCCGTACATGTACATGGAAAACTAACCATCATCGATGATCCTGCTTGGTTGCTCGGTTTCTTAGAAAGGCTTACCAATACCCATGAAGCGACGCAAAGCCACCCCTGGAAAGTTCAAGATGCCCCTAGCGAATATCTAGAGGCGTTGCTGAATGCCATTGTTGGGTTTGAAATCGTTGTGGAACGCTTTGAGGGAAAATTGAAATTGAGCCAAAATCAACCCGAGCAAAACAGAGACTCTCTGGTCGAATACTTGAAACATTTGGGCTCGCACGAGGCTCAGGTCATGGCTCAGAAAATTACCGATCAGCATCGTTCTTAATGCACATCAGTAAGGCGTTACACTAAAATGAGTGTACGCAAACTTGTCACTTTACTTATGAGTCTCCGGCCATGAAACGCAGAGAATTCCTTGTTAGTACGACAGCTGCATTAGCAGCCGCACCACTATGGGCGAACTGTTTGGTCGCTAAAAACATTCTTCTCCGATCGTCGTGGCAAACCGTCAATATTGGCGACATCGCTCATACCCCTGGTATGCTGGCACTCCTAGAAAAATACCTACCCGATGCGACTATCACCTTATGGCCTAGCGGTATCACGGATGAAGTCATTCAGCTACTTCAAAAACGATTCCCCAAGTTATTGATCGCCCAGACCGCTGATGCTAAAGAAACCGCTTTACAGAATTGCGATTTCTTTCTGCATGGCTCAGGACCTGGTATGGTCGGCCACAAAGAAACTTTGCTCGCACAACAGCAGGGCATACCGTACGGATTTGGTGGTATCACTCTCTCCGATGAAGAACTTCAAACGCATCGAGACTTACTCAACGGTGCACAATTTGTTTTCACGCGAGACACTCTATCTTTAAGAGCACTTCAGGCAGCTGGTATTAATCACCCCCATGCGGCCTTCGGTCCAGACGCGACCTTTGCTCTCGATTTGCGCGATGATGACGCGGCTGAGAAACTGTTGCATGAAAAGAAGCTCGTGGCGGGTGAGTTTTTATGTGCCATACCTCGCTTGCGTTGGACACCGTACTGGGAAGTACATCGTGAACGAACCAAACCGAATCCTGAACGAAGCGCGGTGAATGAAGCATTCGCGGACCGAGATCATGCCAAAATGCGATCCGCAATTATTGCATGGGTCGAGAAATTTCAACGCAAGGTATTCCTCGTTCCCGAAATGACCTATGCCGTAAGTCGCTTGAAGCCGCTTCTCTATGATCCACTTCCAGAATCAATCAAACCGATGGTCGAAGTGCTGGATCGATATTGGCTAACCGCTGAAGCCGCATCTGTCTACGAGCGAGCTGCAGCCGTCGTGAGTTTCGAAATGCACTCTCCTATTATCGCTTTGACTTCCGCAACTCCCGCAATGTATCTAAGGCAACCCACCGATACACGCAAAGGGCAAATGTGGCGTGATATCGGTCTGTCGGATTGGATTTTTGAAATCGATGACGCCAGTGGAGATCAAATTGCGCAGCGTCTTGTGGAAATTGGCGCTAACCTGCCTGCTGCTCGCGAAAAAGCCCGCCGGGGTCTCCAAACTGCGCAGGAAAAAATGCGTGAAATGATCCTTAAAATTGCGTAGATCGGTTGGGAAATAAAGTTCACTGCGGTTCGTTTACGATATGGCTTCGTTGGTGTGAGTGAGAGTTATGGTAGAAAAATTCGAAGTCGAAGTTCGAAATGTTGATGATGCTCCACGTACCTTTATGCATGTCGTGGAAGTATTGGATTCCGTAGGTTTCAAAATCCTTTCCTGCGATAAACAACATGCCGAGTTGTCTGGCCCAGGCCTGAACAGCACCAAACAAAATCCGCTATTAGGTGCCTCTGCTATCCATTTGCGATGCCAAAACGATAGTATCAAGCTTGGTGCTAGTTTAGGTGGTGTCGCGACCATGGCGAGTTTTCTTCGCTGGTTCCCACTAGGACTCGGTTTCGTTCTGGGAACCTTCTTTGCGGTGCTTGGGGGATTTGGATTCGGTCGTGCTATGGGAATTCCCTTTGGTGTTCCCTGGGCACAAGGCTTTACTTGGATCTTGGTCGCTTACACCCTAGCTTTTTTGCCTGTTTGTCCCTGGTTCTTCATCGGCCCTTGGATGGTTCGCATGATTCGTAATCGCACGACTGCGGCGCTCGAAACTTTATTACATAACGCCGTGATGAAAGCCAAGATGTCATGAAGTTTTTAACTGCACGATGGGAGCATCTACTATTTGCCAACTATGTAGTCGCTCCTGAGCTTCTCACACCCTACCTACCACCTAAAACCCGTATCGATCTTTTCGACGGCAAGTGTTTTGTCAGTTTGGTCGCTTTTTGGTTTCACCAGACCAGAGTACTTGGAGTCAAAGTTCCATTTCACACGCAATTCGAAGAAGTCAACTTACGGTTTTACGTGACGCCCGAAAGCGATCACTCTCGTCGTGGTGTCACCTTCATTCGCGAGATTGTTCCACTTCGAATCATACCGTGGGTTGCCAATTCACTTTTTCGCGAGAGCTATGTCTGTTGTTCCATGCAACATGATCACTCCCCCAATCGCTTCGGCTACTCTTGGGCCAACGCACCTCAGCATTCTTTTCAAGTCACGCTAAACTCGTCACTACAACTTCCCAATCCGGGCTCGGTTGAAGAGTTCATTACCGAACATTATTGGGGCTATGCGGGAACAACCGGGCGCACTCTTGAGTATCAAGTGGAGCATCCTCAATGGCCCTGTATCACTGTGGATCAGTTCCAGATCGCCGTCGACTTTGCATCCAATTACGGCGAACGCTTTGCGATTCTCAATGAGCAGCAGCCGCATAGTGTTTTGTACGCCGCTGGGTCAGATGTCAGCGTCTTTTTTCCGCAGCGTTTGCCAAACGACAACACCAACGACGCGCTGAGCGTTACCCGCAATCTCCTTCTCAAGCACTCAACTTCCAAACAAAGGCCCGGACCATGATCCTTGGACTACGAACAGCGGTGTATCCCGTTACCGACTTGGATGCGGGGAAGAAATGGTACAGCGATATTTTCGGAACCATCCCGTATTTTTCCGAGCCCTACTACGTCGGTTTCAACATCGGTGGTTTTGAATTGGGCTTGGTTCCCGATGGAAGTCCTGGCCGCAATGGAGCGCGAGTATACTGGGGTGTTGGCGATGTTGCAAAAGAGTTGGAACGACTTCTAACATTGGGGGCCAAGCTCCATGAAGAAGTGCAAGACGTTGGTGGCGGAATTAAAGTAGCCTCGGTCGTTGATCCCTTCGGCAACGTCTTAGGCATTATTGAAAATCCACATTTTGATCCGAAGGCAGTCCGTTAACACATTGTTTGAAAAACTCAACATTGACAAAGCTCTCCATTGATCTCACCTCTCCATTGAACTAAAGGTACCAATCGATGTCAGATATGGAAAACATTTTTGCCGTTGAAAAAGACGACAAAGATATGGAAATCGCGGCCGACATGGCACGAAAACTGTTTCGCTATTTTTACCGGGAACTTGCGTGGGAAAAACGTCGCATTGTGCCTGGGCTGGAAATCTGCGTCGTGAAGATCGGCTTTGCCGATCCTGAAAGCACGCGATCTTCTAAAGAAGGTGAATTCGAAAAAGAGTACATGTGGGTATCTGATGTCGATTTTGATGGGAAACAAATCTATGGCACCTTGCAAAATGATCCGCATTCACTGAAATCGTACAAAGCTGGAGACAACATCAAAGTTCCAGGCAAGCAGTTGGTCGATTGGTTCTATGTGCAAATGGGTGAAACCTATGGTGGATTCACCATCGATCGCATGCGAGCCCGCATGGGAAAGGGGGAACGTAAAGCCCACGATGCCGCCTGGGGTCTCGACTTTGGTGAACCAGGCTTCGTAAAGGTTGTCCCTGACTCTTACTTGGGACAGGAGAAAGAAAAGAAAAAAGGTCTTTTCTCTTTTTTGAGCAAACCCAAGCCAACGCGTCAGGACTACGATATGGTTGCGAAGTTTGAGCATCCGATGTCCGTCAACATGCGAGGCTCTTTAGAAGAAGCACTTCGCAAAAATCCTAGCTTCATCACCACCTCGAATGAGCTTGGATTCAACATGCTCCATCAACTCGCATTGGCGGGGTCGTTCGATGGTGTGGACGTCTGTCTCAATGCAGGCTTCGATCCCAAACAACCTGCGAGCAATGGCATGACCGCTTATCGACTTGCTAAATCACTCGGTTGGCAGCGTGTCATGGAACGTTTAGCAAAGGCTGGGGCTGGCGAGTAACGCTGTAAAGAATCGTTGAGTTTCATCGCACCGAATAAAAAAACCTCGGATACTCTACCAGAGAAAGTATCCGAGGTTTTTTGATGCCCCAACGTAGAATCGTCAATCCAATCTTTCAAGTCTCAGTCGGTTCGCATCGATTCGCCCATCCACGATTTGTTTCCCAAGTCGTTCTGTCAAAGGTGCGATGATACTAAAATGGTCATGACGAATGATGCGATGAAAGGTCAAGTTCGGATTGGTGTTTTCCTGACGCATGACACTGATCGAGCCATCCCAATTCCCATCCTGTCCTTCGAAAACGATCGTGGGAGTCTTGATATCCTTCATCCAAAAGATTGGGGAACGTAATTCGATTTCTTTTTCGTTGGCCAAATCACAATACATGAAATCACCACCGTATTGGCTCGGCGATGCCACTGGCCCCAGCGAGAACACACCCTTAAACACGTCGGTCGATGCGGCGACTAACAGCACGAGTGTACCTCCCGTGCTATGGCCTCCTAAATAGATTTGCTCCCGATCTACATACGGGACTTGGGCCAGATAGGCGTGTGCGGAGATAACATCGTTCACTTCACCATAAAAACCTTCGCGTTGGCCAGGGTTATCGTTGCCACCACGCAACGAAGGAAACATCATCACCACACCTGCTTGCCGGAAACCAGCAGCTGATTGATCGTTGCTCCGCTCATTGGCCGACCACACATCTCCGATCGAGTTGCAGTCGCCCCCTGTAATCCAAATAATGGCGGGGTGTTTTTTCCCATCACCTGGATCTTTGGTGATGTAAGCTGCCAGTTCACCAACCTCCGATGAATATTTTTTGAATTCGAAATCGCTGCCAGCGGGATCATCGGGAGGTCCAAGCGAGTCTCCACGCTTAACAATTTTAGTTGCAAAACTCCGCTTCTCTTGAACTATTCGTTTGTCGCCCGAAGTCGCGGATGGATCAGCCGCGATGGATGGTGGAGGAATCAGTTGCGGAGGGACGACTCGATCTTCCTGTCGATCGATCAGTTGTGACTCCAAATCGCAACCCGATAGAGCAAGCAGACAACTCATTGCGAATGCTAACCGCAACAGCCCCAGTGTGTACTTCATTTCTGATTTATCCAGTGTAGCCTACTTTGTTTCCAAACTTGGATCGTACCAATACTTACCTAATCCCTCACTTTGCCGTCGCAAGTGTCGTGCCTACGATCTATCCCAGTTCCTTAATTTGCCGTTCGCCAATGTTATCATCCGCCACATTAACTTCCCACCCATCGTAAGAACCGTCGCAAGCCTCTGCAATCTTTTGAAACTCGGAAGTCAACTGCTTTATTTTTGTTTCTGATATTTCGAAGTGTTTCGTGAATGTAATGCACCAATCGGGTTTTGCAAAAAATCTCTTCCACCAGGGGAGCGGAATCTTATAAACCTCGGGCTCCACCTTGAGTGAACGCAATAATTCCGCTCCCTTTTTCGCATTGGGTTCGTTCTGAAAAATGAAATAGAAATTCACTTCCCTTGGTTTCGACAAATCAATAGAAAGTTGTCGCAACATCTGTAACAATTGCTCATCACCATCATGATCGTGCATCATCTCACCCTAAATTCTCTTCTTAGCTGACCTACACCATGCAGACATCGCTGACACAGTACTTTCCCGCGCTATTGCAAAAAGCGATTCGTTCCACCGTCTATTCGGGATACCTGTTGGTAAAATGTCGCCAACGTCTACAAAAGGCGATTACCTACCTCAGTCTTGGCTGTGTACTTTTACTATCGAGTTCCCAACTTATCCGAGGCCAAGACGCGAATCTCCGAGACGTCCCGCGCGACTTAACCCTTCCGTCTTTGCAGTCTGGCGAGTTATCTGCAGGGGCGCGTGTCAAGCGAACCACCACCGGCTTTCCCGACGACTCAGTTTATCATGCCTTATATCTCCCTACGAACTGGGAACCGAACAAATCCTGGCCGATCTTGGTCGAATTTGCGGGCAACGGTAACTATTCAAATCAACTAGGAGATATCTCGACCGGCAAACCGGAAGACTGTGTGATGGGATATGGCTTAAGCGGTGGGAAAGATTGCATTTGGGTAGTCTTACCCTACATCGAAAAGAAACCCGATGGCACGCTATGTAATGCCTTGCAGTGGTGGGGAGATCTCTCCGAAACAAAGCGTTATTGTCTGGCGACTTTGGCCGAGATTCGTGCACGTTACGGTGGCGATCGCAAACGGAGCGTGCTGTGCGGGTTCTCTCGAGGAGCAATCGGCTGCAACTATTTCGGTCTCCACGATGACGAGACCGCCGCTATATGGTGCGGCTTCTTTTGTCACAGTCATTACGATGGCGTTCGCACTTGGCCCTATGCTCAATCAGACCGCGAGGCTGCCTTGATCCGACTCCAACGACTCGGTAAACGTCGGCAGTGGATATCCCATGAGAATTCGATTGCCGAAATCGAAAATTATCTTCGGCCCATTCGTATCAATGGAGCAAGTGTTGCCGATCAATGCACCTTCACTTCGATTCCATTTCCAAACCATTCGGCGGAATGGCTCTTATGCGATTTGCCTGAGCGAACATCAGCCCGGAAGTGGCTAAAGGAAGTGCTCGAAGAAAGCACCACCGCAGACAAGAACTAATGTTTGTTGTAACTTCATCGTAAAGAGCAATGCCGAAGTGGCGACGTCATCAAAAAATCCCGTCGTCACTGGCGAGAAACCAGCGGGACGGGAGCATTGGTATTTGAACCGAGTGGGTGATTGGGCCAACGGCGAAATCAAACGCCGTGAGTCTATTTCGAAATGCAGAACAGGTTCTTTTCGCCTCGAATGAAAATCTCGTTATCGACCAATGCAGGTGTCGCATCTACGGTCTCACCAACGCTATTGGTAGCAACGATTTCAAGCTTTTCTGAATCGCGAATAACGACCGTGTTCCCATTTCGAGCGGTCAGGTACACATAGCCATTGGCTGCCACAGGCGAAGCATAGATCGTATCCAAATCACGCACACGGCTGGCTACATAAAAGGGCTTGCCCGTTTTGGCATCCAAGCAACTTAACTGCCCAACTTTCCCTTTATAGAAATAGAGTCGGCCATTGCTCAACACGGGACTTGGCACGTCAGGAGTGTCGTGATCAAAATCCCACACCACATTTTTGCTACCCTTGATATCGCCTTGTCCATCAAGACGAAAAGCACCCATGTAAGCGCCCCGGAATCCGCTTCCCACAAAAACAAGCTCACCTTCTGAAACGGCCGTCGCACAAGGTCGCTCAGTTTGTCCACCGCAGCGCCACAACTCTTTCCCTGTTTCCAAATCGTAAGCACGCGCGTAGCGTTGACCATTCATCACGATTTGCTTTTTCCCTTGGTATTCGACAATGTGCGGGGTTGACCAATTGGTCGGCTCATCACGATCAACCTTCCAGAGTGTCTTGCCCGTTTTCTTGTCCAAAGCATAAAGTGCCGATGGGCCTTCATGGTCCCAAGGTACAATCAGCTTATCACCCGCTAAGGCCGGCGAGCTTCCCTCACCAAAACTGTTTCGCGTATTCATCTGGCCGAAATCATCGCGTTTCCATACTAACTTCCCATCCATGGTATAGCAGTACAAACCTCGCGATCCGAAATGTGCATACACATGGGTTCCATCAGTACATGGCGACGCTGAAGCAAAGTTGTTCGTCGAGTGTGTCTCTTGATGTGGCTTGGCAACCGTCGCTACTTGTTTCCAATTGAGTTTTCCGGTTGTGCGATCGTAAGCCAAAACAGTGAACTCAAGAGTTGGTAACGATGAGCTCTCTGAACCTGCTGCCGGGACACCCGATGTTATGAAGACTTGGTTCTCCCAAACAATTGGTGAAGATGAACCGAGACCAGGAATTTCAGCTTTCCATTTTACGTTTTTGGAGTCACTCCATTCGGTAGGTGGCTTAGCGGTAAGTGAGCCCCCATTTTTTGTTGGGCCTCGCCAGTTATCCCAATTCTCTCCCAGGACCAGAGGAGAAACAAAACTAACCATGAGCAAACTTGCCACAAACTTCTTGTACATATCCAACCACCTAACACCGGCAAAGAATCAATAAACGCATTAAAAGAGCTCAATCATTGTAAGAACGGCGATTTCGAAAAGATAGAGTGCCAAAGCTGTCGCTCAACCTTGTCGCGCCGCCACTAGTTCCAATATGGACTGCAAGCGATCGGCATCCTCGATCTTCTTATCCTCGCGAATTCGAACAATTCGAGGAAATCTAACAGCTACCCCGCTTTTGTGACGGGTTGATAACTGCACATTCTCAAAAGCGATTTCCATCACCCAATGCGGTTTCACCTCGTGCACAGGTCCAAATTTTTGCAAGGTGTTGGCACGTATCCAGCGATCCACCACTCGAATCTCTTCGTCCGTTAAACCCGAATATGCTTTCGCGAATGGCACTAAACTCCCTTCGCTCCAAACAGCAAAAGTGTAGTCGGTGTATAAAGCTGCTCTTCGTCCATGTCCGCGCTGAGCATAGATAAGAACAGCATCCACGGTGAATGGATCCAGCTTCCATTTCCACCAAGCCCCAGTCACGCGTCCAGTTTCATAACGACTGTCCTTTCGTTTTATCATCAAGCCTTCTGCGCGAACCGATCGCGCTTCTTCGCGTCGAGCAGCCAACTCGCTCCACGTAGCCGCTGGCAGGAGGTGATTGACGCTGATCGTCGGTGGCGATTGATTTGCATCTGGATAGCACGTGGTTAGTAGGTGCTCTAAACGCATTCGTCTTTGCTCGAATGGGAGCGGGCGAATATCGACAGTCTCATGTTCCAATAAATCAAAAGCCACAAATCGAACTGGAACTTCGTGCATCAGTTTCTTGCTAACATTTTTTCGTTGAATGCGGCGTTGAAGCTCAGAGAAGGGTAGGGGAGCATGATCACGCCAAGCCAATACTTCTCCATCCAATACGACACCATCGTCCAACGCTGTCGCTGCAGATTCAATTTCTGGAAATCGCCCCACCAGCAATTCTTCACCTCGCGACCAAAGGAAAATCAATCCGTTGCGTCGGATTAATTGTGCGCGAATACCATCCCATTTCCATTCTGCGCGAAAGTTCATCGAATCTAAGGATTCATAGAAATTGGCAGGCAAGGAGTGCGCCAAACAAAAGGGATAGGGCTGGCTCGGTGAAGCCGTTTCGCTCCCTTGCTCCAACAATTGATTCAAAGCCTCGAATGTTGGCCGCCACTCTCCAGTGAGCCGATGTGCAATGACATCAACATCGATGCCGCTCCACTCCGAAATTGCCTTCGTGACCAAACGCGCGTTGACGCCTACACGCAGATTGCCTGTCAACAATTTGTTAAATACAAAACGCTGTTGAGCATCAAGCCGTCCCCAACATTGATTCAACAAAGCAATTTGCTCTGACAATTCCAACTTGCTTAGCGGTCGACAATATTGCTCGATCCACTCGCTTAAGGAACCATGTTCGAGTCGCTGCGCTTTGGGTACGATATTCGCAATGGTTTCTGCCAGATCTCCGACCCATTGATACGTTTCTTCAAACAACCATTCTGGAATTTGGGCCGCTTCTATCGCCGCTTTGCGCAGAGCCTTCGTAGGGACAGATGGCTTAAGTTTGTTGCCCAGCAGAAAGTAAATGGCCCAAGCACGATCTGCGTCGCTTGACGAAGAAAGGTAGGCGACCAAAGCTTCCAATTTGGCTGATGTTTTTGTGGTAGCATCTAGCGACTGATAGAGTTCTGCGAAAGCTCTCATACTTGAACCTCTTCGCTATCCACCTCACCTTGAAACTCGGTTTTCAACGGAAGAGCTTTGCGTCCTTTTTCGAGTTGGTAACGTGCAAATACATCGGAGAAACCATGCGTTACCCATAACTCTTCGGGGTTGCATAAATCGACAGCACAATTGAGATCTTTCCAGTCGACATGATCGGATAAAACAAAGCCCCGATCGAGATTTCTTCGTCGCCGCGTTCCGCGAATGGCCATCCATCCCGATGCAGATGCCATTGAAACGTCTTTAAAGCGATTCATCCACGCTGATTGTTGAGCCGATGGTGGCGCGACAATAAGTGCGTTCGAGAAATCTGTCCCGCTCGGAGCGACAGAAACCGATTCGAAATCCGGCAACTTCACACCACTGTCTCGATACGCGCGCATAGGTCCTAACATCGCGCCATGTAGCCAGATAGGCCCAGGCAAGCCGAATGCCGCAGGCAAACTACTCGGTCCAGTTGCTGTCTCGCTGTGACATAGTTCCATCAAAATGCGCTGAGCCTTTCCCACCGAGTAAGCGAACACCACACTGGTGCGGCCAGCGCGTTGGTTTTCTTGCCACCACTGAATGATCTCCGCCATAACTTGGGCGGTTGATGGCCAATGAAAAACGGGCAATCCGAAAGTCGATTCGGTCACCATAAGATCACACGCGACAGGTTCCCAACTTGCGCAGGTAGCATCCTGCTGTAGCTTGTAGTCACCCGTGATCAATGCACTTTGGCCGCGATATTCAATGCGGACCTGTGCCGCTCCCAAGATATGCCCAGCAGGAAAAAAAGTAACAACAGCCTCACCGATCGCGAGACTCTCGCCATATTGAAGTGTTTGAAGGTCGATGTCTAAACCTAACCGAAGTTGCAGCAGCGCCTTCGATGGATGAACGGCAAGATATTTTGCACTACCGCTGCGAGCATGATCGGAATGGGCGTGTGTAATGATCGCTCGCTTTACAGACCTCCATGGATCCACATAAAAATCGCCGACCGGACAATAGAGTCCGGCAGGTGTCATGAGGAGCAAATGTTTAAAACCGGGCGACATTCCTACCCCACCCAAAACGGTGTTTTTTCGTAAAACGACGACTTAAAACGTTGAATTCGAGCCAATGACAAGCGGTTTTGTGAACCATTGAACTCCCTTTATAGTAGCGACTCGAAAACTCCCCGTGGTACCATTGCCCCCAACATTTCAAACCAATTTGCTGTGTAGCTTTTTTGCCCCAATTACCCTTCGGTGAATCTATGCTAATGACATTACGCACACGACTTCTGCTGGCATTGTTGTTTTTGGTGGCCATGAGCCATTATTCCGTAAACGCTCAAGAGGCAACCTCGCCATCTACAGAGCTCACAGTATTGCGGATTCGTTTGACCGAATATGAGATCAACGGCCCAGTTGACCCAGAACTTACCAACGACGCGTTGCTTGAGAAGTTGGTTGCTTCAACGAAAATTCAGCCTGATGCCCGTAATTCGGCAACTCCATTTGCAACGGTCAAAAATGTTTATCGATTTACCAACGTCTTGGGAGTTGAAAGCAGCATCCAAGTCGGACGTACCGTTGGTGTAACAACAGGGGAAGTCCCAAATCCGCGCGGCGGTGGAGCATTTCGAAATATTACCATGCGCGAGGTCGGCACACTTATCAAGTTGGTCACGTCCAAAGTGGAAGGTGGCCCCATACAGGCTAAGTTGACCTTCGAAACTTCTGATATCGCAGAAGCCAAACCAGACGTAATTGCGCCGGAAATCACTCAACTCTCGATCGAAAGCACGATCGTCTTAGAGAAAGGGAAAGTAGCTTTGCTTCTGGGTACTGACAAACCGAAAGGCACTGTGATTACGATCGCGATCGAGTAACTATGGCTCACTCAACAGGTAATTGAAAACAAACAGCCTCTTCGGCATTTCGAATGTACAGTTTGTCGCCAATGACAACGGGATGATTCCAAACTTTGTTTTCAAACACCTTGATACGGGTCACTTCTTGATGGCCAGTGGGATCTGCGGCGACCAGAATTAAGTCACCGTCCTCGCTGGCCACAAGCAACAAGCCCGACTCTTCCAGCAATGCAACTTGCCCTTTACCATATCGGCCACCTTTCCATTGTTGCTTGCCATCCTTCAAGCTGACACACGTAAAGATCGCGGCGTCGAAACCGTAAATGTGGTCTTTGTAGATAACGAAGTCATTGAAGTCTGGCTTCAAGTGGCGGCTCGTCCACACTTCTTCACACGTCCAAGGCTCCGATGAAGTATTGAGCTGCAGCAATCGTGTTCCATATCCCATACCTGACGGCAACACAATGCGATCGCCTGACAACAAATGAGGCTGACAGGCACGGTAGCCTGAAATTTGCCAAGTGTGCCGCAAATACTCTTTGCCTGTCGTCGGCTCATATAGATGCAGCCCCACATCCGAAGTAAGCGCAATCAACGGCTTGTTCTGAATGGTGAATAACTGCGGTGAACTGTAACTCTGCTTGCCACTGGCTGCAGACCATTTCAATTCACCCGTTTCGATATCAAACGCTAACAACCCCAAATCACCATCGCCACCTGCATACGTAATCACCAACGAATCGACGACAATAGGTGACGCAGAAAAGCCCCACATCGGCGGATTCCTTTTGGCGACTTCTTTAAGATCTTTTTCCCATAGAATTTTTCCTGAGGTTGGTTCGATTCGAACGAGGCTTCCATTTGCTCCTTGAGCGAATAGTTTTCCCTGCTGGAGCGTGGGAGTTCCGCGCGGGCCCGGTCCACCTAAATCGTCTTGAAATCGCCCCAAAAATTCGCTCAACCATTGAACTTTTCCGGTAGCTGCGTCGTAGCACACCACCGCTTCTTTTTCGCCGCGTTGTTCCTGAGAAAACAACACAGGTCCTGCCACTACAAAAGAAGACCAAGCTGGTCCGACAGGAACCCGCCACAATTCTTTAGGTGGATTGCTCGACCAATTTCTCGCAAAAAATGGGCCATGAAAAACACTATCGGCTGAACCACCGCGGAACTCAGCCCATTCAGGCGTAAGCAGCGCCGCCTGAACCGCTTCCGCATCATCACGTTTCAGTAGAGTTGCATTGGCACTATCTGCGCTAACTTCGGGATTCTCTTTTGCGGCACCATCATTTGGCGTGGCGTTATCGGCAGCGGAAGTCTCGCGATTGGCTACTGTGGTTAGCAATTGTTCTTCAACGGTGGGGACCCAACGCCATTTAAAGCCCATCAAAAAGTTGCCCCACATTCCATCGGCACGCAGCAGAAGGGAAAATGAAAATCCTAAAGCTGCCAGCAGAATCGCGTAGAAGATTCGACGTCGGCTAAGCGTATTTTGAAAAACAATCGTACCAATCGCGAAGAGCGCAAATCCCAACGGGATCGTAAACACGAGTGCTGCGGAAGGTAACATCGATTTATGATTGAAGTTGAGAACAGCGGCGGCAATTCCAACCAAGGCAATGGGAGCCAATAGCCGTTCGGACCAATGAGAACGACTTCCGACGATCCACCACAACAACATCAACATACAACAGAGCAACGGACCGAAGGCTGTGATAGCCCACATCGCAGCCGGCCCATCGTCAACGACATTCGAAATAAACAGTGCCAGCACCATCAAGCAAATCAGCAATGCGGCTGGCCAAGTGCGAAGCGGCTTAAAAACCGTGCTATTCGCTGGGGCAGTTTCTTCCTTTTGGTCGCGTTTGCTCATGTTGGGTCACATTCCTATTTGTGCTGCTCGGCTCAACGTTGACCGTACATCTTATGCGGTTGCCTTGCCATCCGTCCATGGCAGGCGGCGTACCATACCCTAATTGCCGTGGGAATAACCACTAGGACATTCCATACCTCAGGTTGTTTCTTCGCCAGACATTCATCAAAATTGTCGTCGAAGCACTTCGAAACCATGAGAAACAGCGGTATGCCTCAGACTTTCAAACCGTTCGCGATGATATCACCCAATTTATGGAACCCTGCTTGTTTAGCCACAACAACTGATGTGGCACGAGGATGGTGGTGCGTTTCGTGGTTTCTATTCGTCGCTTTATCGAATCTAGGCAGTGTTTACTCCGACACCGCGGTCACCAAACCTCTTAATGTCCTCTTTGTGTTAGCGGATGACTTAGGTGTCCACGATGTTGGATGTTATGGCACCGACTTGATTGAAACACCTCATATCGATCAATTCGCGCGGCAGTCGTTGATCTTTCAGCAAGCCTATAGTCCCGCCTCAGTATGCACTCCGACGCGGGCCTCGATCATGACCGGTAAACATCCTGCCCGCTTGAAGATGACCATCTGGTCCGAAGGCGCTCTTGAGCCTCCTCAAGATCGCAGGTTCATTCCGGGACGGTCGCTACCTTACTTACCACACTCAGAAATCACATTGGCAGAGAAGTTTCGCGACGCAGGCTACCTCACAGCCATGATCGGCAAATGGCACCTTGGCGATTCTGTACATAGTCCTGAAACACAAGGCTTCGATATCGCTATTGGCGGAAATCATTGGGGGGCTCCGACGTCGTTCTTTTTTCCCTATCGTGGCATGCGTTCCAATGACGAATTCCGCTATGTGCCAGGGCTTGGATATGGAAAACAGGGTGAATATCTGACCGATCGCTTAACCGATGAAGCCCTCAAAGCGATCGATTTTGCGCAAACCGAATCACGTCCCTTTTTCGTTATGCTCAATCACTATGCCCCGCATACCCCTATCGATGCCAAGCCAGAGCATGAGCGTTACTTTGAATCGAAACTGAACCCTGATTTCAATCATAAGAACCCTGGTTATGCGGCCATGATTAAGTCGCTCGATGAAAATGTTGGCAAAATCATCGAGCATCTGGAGCGTAAAGACCTTTTAAAAAACACCATCGTTGTATTTACCAGTGACAACGGCGGGTACATTGGCATCGATGGACAAAGAAACCTCCCAGTCACTTCGAATTGGCCACTTCGATCTGGCAAAGCTTCGCTGTATGAAGGTGGCCTGCGCGTCCCATGCATTCTCTTTTGGCCAGGAAAGAAGGGCATGGGCCATTCGTGCACAAAACCGATCCAATTGACCGATCTCCATGCTACCTTGCTGCATGCTTTGCCAATGTCGAACACCACGCTCCAAGCAACGTCGTCGATCCACGATTCAGTAGACCTATCACCGTTGCTCGAAGATCCCTTTCAATCACAACTCGAACGTTCGCTGTTTTTCCATTACCCCCATTTTTATCATGCGCCGCCCACTACTCCCTGTAGCGCGGTTATGCAATTCCCATGGAAACTCATTTACTTCTATGAAGACGACCACAGCGAACTTTACAATTTGGCGCAAGACCCCACAGAGGAACATGACTTATCGGCAAGCGATGTGGTCAGGTTGGCAACCATGAAATCACAGCTTCAGCGCTGGTTCGAGCAGGTTCAAGCCGAACTACCATCGCGTCGCCTCCCCTAAGGCGGCGCATAATGCTGCGCAAGTCCAATGCATTAACGGCAAATTCTTGTCGGCTTAATTGACTTTGGATTCGCAAGAGCCCCAGAATGGTGCAGCGCAAGCAGGCAATCTATTTTGGAACTGGGGATTATGAGTCAAGCGGACGAAACATTTACAGGTGGAATCTTTCACCAATCGATTCAAGATGGCCGAGCTGGAGCAAACATTCGTGTCGTGCGTGGAGAAGTTATTGCCGAACCGCTGTACGGCAATAGTGCCAACGGTGAACAAGCAGCCTTCGCAATTCCCCTCCGAGATGTGCAACTCGATATGGGTGGTGCCAGTGGCAAGATGATTTTCTGTCGCTCGGCCGATAAATCACTCACGATTTTCTGTGAAGAGAAGGGTTTTGCCAAAGCGCTGGAACGAGAAAGTGCAGGCCAATTAAGCGACCAACTCAAATCGCTCAAAGGCTCCCTGCGAAAAGAGAATCGTCGATTCATGTTTTGGCTTAGCGTAAGCTGCGTTGCCTTACTTCTGTTTTGCGTTGTCGGCTATTACGGCCTGATGGCTGCCGCACGCACTGCCGTACATGCACTCCCGACGAGTGTCGATGAACAAATTGGCAAAGCGGCCATTCAATCGATGATTGTTAATCGACTTCCTTCCGATCACAAAGCCTCTGAGTTAGTAAAACAAATTGTCAATCGCTTGAAACCTCATTCCAAGTTCCCCGAAATGGGCTTCGAGATCTATGTGGTTGAAAGCGATGAAGTGAATGCGTTCGCGCTACCTGGAGGCCAAATGGTTGTTTACACCGGTCTCATCAAAAATGCTGACTCACCAGAGCAACTGGCGGGAGTCATTGCACACGAAATGTCTCACGCCACACTTCGTCATGGTTTACAGGCAATCAGCCAATCTATTGGAGTCGTGGCCGCCATTCAATTGATGGTGGGTGATGTCGGTGGTCTATTGGCTATTGGAACTCAAGTGGCACAGCAATCGGTAATGACCAGCTACAGCCGCAATGCAGAAACCGAAGCTGATTTGGAAGGGGCGCGGATGTTGCATGCGGCAAAGATCGATCCTAAAGCCATGGCCACCTTTTTTGCCAAGCTAAAACACGAACATGGCGATATCCCAGGCGTAGTCTCCTGGCTGAGCACTCATCCTCAACATGAGGATCGAATCGAGTCAATTAATAAGTATACAGACAGCCTCACGCCCATCGCCTACGAACCGCTAGATGTCGATTTCAAAGCGATACAAGATTCGCTCAACTAAACAGACCACGTATTTTATTCCCTGCATTTTATACCATTTACCCTTAGGACCTATTCGTGGAAGCAGAAATTAGAAATCGTCCCGCCTTTGCAAATTTGATCGTCAATCTGCAAGCGGGAGAAAAAATTGTGGCAGAAGCTGATGCGATGGCCAGCATGAGTTCGAGTATTGAAATGAGCACTCGCTGGAACGGAAGCGTATTCAGCGCTCTGGCTCGCCGCTACCTCGGTAGTGAGTCGATGTTTGTGAATGAGTTCACCACATCTTCAACGGGTCATGTTGTTTTGACGCAGCCTTTTCCCGGCGATATGGCCTGTATCGAACTGCAAGGTAATACGATGTTTTTGCAACCGGGTGCATTCATCGCATGTGAGCCATCGGTCAATCTCGGTTTGGGATGGGCAGGCTGGAGAAGCTACTTCGGTGGCGAAGGTTTGTTTCGGTTGAAAGTGAGTGGCAAGGGACGCGTTTGGTTCGGTGCTTACGGGGCGATCTTCACCCGTGACATCCAAGACGAGTACATAGTAGATACAGGCCATTTGGTGGCCTATGAACCATCCATCAACATCCGTCTCGGCTTGGCGGGGGGTATCTTTTCGAGTTTCTTTGGTGGTGAAGGTTTGGTGACTCGAGTGAAGGGACCGGGCAAGATCTATATGCAGTCGCGTTCGTTTGATGGCTTGGCCGCTTGGACCAATTCACATCTTTACTAATCGTCTGCAACCTCACCATCTCCATTTCCCACTCCACACACCAATAACTAATTCTACATATTATGAAATACCAAATGCTTTGCCGCCCAGCGGCCACCGCCATTCGCTTTCAACTAGAGCAAGGCGAAGGAATCACTTGCGAAGTCGGCGCGATGATCGCCATGTCCACGGGCCTCACGGTCAATACGACTTCTAAAAGTCGTGGAGGTTCCGGAGGAATCATCAAAGGCTTGAAGCGAATGTTCTCCGGCGAGAACTTCTTCTTGAATCATTTCACAGCCCAACAATCGAATCAGTCATTGCTGATCGGTCCAGCCATGATGGGTGATTGCGTCCATCACACACTGACCGGAGGCACCATGATTGTGCAAGGCACCAGTTGGTTGGCTTCAACCGGCAACATCGAAATCGATACCTCATGGCAAGGTTTTTCATCCGCACTCTTTAGCGGTGAATCGATGTTTTGGGTGAAGTGCAGCGGAGCAGGGGATCTGTTCCTGAGCAGCTATGGTGCCATCTATCCTGTTCAAGTCAATGGCGAATACACCGTCGATACAGGACACATCGTTGCCTTCGAAGATACGTTGCAATTTCGTATCGGCAAAGCGGGCAAGAGCCTCATTGGCAGCTTCCTCGGTGGTGAAGGACTTGTCTGCAAGTTCCAAGGCCAAGGGACATTGTATTGTCAAAGCCATAATCCTCCGAGCTTTGGCAAACTGTTGGGTCCTAAACTCCGTCCTCGCTAATCAACTGTAACATTCACCTACTAATCCACATGGATTTCATAAATATGTCAGCAACACTCGAACACGAAATTAGTTTACGTCCCGACTTTTCCTTGCTCACTGTGAAGCTTCAATCTGGTCAGCGAGTACACGCTGAGCCTTCCGCGATGGCTGCTATGTCACCTACACTGGACATGAAAGCTGGCCTCAAAGGTGGCGCGCTGAAGTCACTGGGGCGAATGTTTGGTGGCGAAAGCATGATCGTCAATACGTTCACCGCTGCACGTGGAGCGGGCGAAGTTGTCTTCGCACCGGGCCATCTAGGTGACACACAACATTATCATCTTTCCGGCGGCTCACTCATGCTGCAACGCGGAGCCTTTATGGCTCACAGCGATGGAGTTGAAGTAACCGGCAAGTGGCAAGGTGCCAAAGGTTTCTTCAGTGGCGAAGGCCTTGTATTGCTCAAAGCTTCAGGGCAAGGCGATATCTTTTTCAATTCCTATGGTGCTGTTCTTCAAATCGATGTTAGTGGCGACTTCATGGTCGACACCGGCTACATCGTCGCCTTTGAAGATACCTTGATGTACAACGTCACCACGCTCCCCGGTTTGCGCGGCGGTGGCTTCAAGAGACTATTCTTCAGCGGTGAAGGACTCGTCTGTCGCTTCCAAGGACAAGGCAAACTTTGGATTCAGACGCGCTATGCGGCCCCTTACTTATCGTGGATCCACCAATTCCGCCCCACGAAGAACAATTAATCCAGAGACCGCTACGGTATTATCCCATTCGCGCCCATATTGCCGTGAGATATTCCGTCTCAGGACACCAAGCAGAAATCGGATGATCAGGCCCCGCTCCGGTACGATGCAAAATCTGCATCGGCCGGGGTGCGTGCCGTGGACGTCCGTCATCCAAGGTGCCATCCAATGGTCCCGCTTGTTTCGATGCAGATATGACTAAGCGCTGAAACTCATCGCCCGCCAACAGCCCTGCGCAAGTGCATGTCAATAAAATACCACCAGGCTTTACACATTGCATTGCCAAACGATTGAGATCGAAGTGCTTGCGAGTCCCTTCTTCGATTTCTTCTCTCGAGCGAATCAATTTCGGTGGATCCAAAACCACTACGTCATATTGTTTGCCGACGCGAATCAAGTCGCGCATGTAAGGAAATACGTCTGATTGGGCAAACTTGATTCGAGCTTGATTCAGATTTGCATTCTCTTTGGCTTGCTGTAATGGTCGCTCATCGAGATCCACAGCCACCACTTCTTCGGCCTTACCTAACACCTTAGCCTGGATCGCGAAACCTCCACTGTAACAACAGAGGTCGAGCACGCTTTTGCCTGCGGTGAACTCAGCCAGCATGCGGCGGTTCTCGCGCTGATCGCAGAAGAAGCCCGTCTTGTGTCCTCCTTCAAACTTCACTCGAAAGCGCGTTCCATATTCTTGTACGGTAATTGCGGCTGGTGCGCCATTTGATTTGATCGGTTCGGCTGCAAAGCCTTCCTGATCTTCCGAATGAGGACTCGGTTGCAACAACCAATGCGACGCTCCCGTCAATTGACAGGCCATTTCCAATATTTCGGGACCGCGCTGGAACATTCCCAAACTGAAGGCTTCGGCACTTAACGTATCGCCAAAGCGATCAATGACTAGTCCGGGAAAACCGTCCGCTTCGGCATGCACCAACCGATAAGTGTCTGTCTTCGCAGGAAGATTCAATACATCAGTGCGTAACGATATCGCTTGTTGCAAGAGTTGTTCAAAAAAAGCTCGATCGGGACGTTGCGAAGAATAACGAAACATCCGCAACGATATCTCCGCCAAAGGGTTGTAAATACCGTAGCCGAAAAAGTTACCTTTGGGCTCCGTGCGAACGGCCACCCATTCACCTGGTTCTGGATAGCCGTCGATATCCGAAATTCGTTTTTTGTAAATCGATGGATGACGAATTTCAGAACCGATCGTAACGACCGACAGCACTGCGTCAGAACTTGGAGAAAGTGGGGCAGGGGCGGGGTTTTGAATGGTCCTCGGCGCACGTGGCGGAGGTGAACTATTTCGACGGAAATTAGGACGCATGTCGGAGTGAATTCTCTCAAAGTACGGGAAAGTTACCCACCAAGTTTAGTTGCCAAAACCGTTTTTGAGAAAGGCTAAAGGCCAATTTAGGGGCGATCCCTACTTAGAAATGTCGTCGGGAGCCCTATACTGATGGTATGAAAGCCTCTCCTTTTTGCCGTTTCCCACCATTTGGCTGAACGTTTATGGAGCCCGCAATGCGGTTAATGTCTAGGAATTCAAGTCTTATTGGAACATGTTGCTGCATTGGCCTGTGGTTGCTTTCAAACCTTGGAAATACGCTGTGGGCCCAAGAAGTCACCCGTGAAGACTACCTCAGAAAACTCTTCGATCAATATCATGAACGTCGTCTCATCTTGTTTCCGGTCGACGCGACCATGCAGGGAGATGCCCGCTACAACGATCGTTTGGCCATCACTTCATCGCCCGATCATGTGGCCCAACGAAAATACTTCTTCCAAGATACTTTATTGCAGCTTAAGGATGCTCCCGAAGGAAAAGCCTCCCCAGAAACCGAACTCGCCGCAGAGATTTTGCAATATGAATTAGCGAATCAACTGGAAGCGATCGCTTTCGATTTTGAACGCATTCCTACCCATCAATTCGACGGTCTCCATTTGCTCTTCGCACAATTGGGAAGTGGGAGCAGCAGTCAACCTTTCAAGAGTGTTAAGGATTATGAAAACTGGCTCGGTCGCATTGAAGATTTTGAAGTTTGGGTCAACGCCTCGATCGATGCCTTCAAGCGTGGAGCAGCCGAAGGATATGTGCTCCCCAAAATCTTGGCCGAACGCATGGTCACCCAAATGCTCGATCCCACGATCGTGACCACCGACCCAACACAAAGTTTGTTTTACGCTCCCATCCGCGACTTACCTGCGAGCTTTTCGGCCACCGATAAAGAGCGCTTAACCGAAGCCTACAAGAAGGCGATCTCCGAAAAGATCATTCCAGCGTATCAGCGATTTGGAAACTATCTACGTGATGAGTATATGCCCAAAACTCGCACGACTTCGGGCATTGGCAGTTTGCCTCATGGTCCAGAGCATTACGCTTACTTGGTCCGAACATGGACCACCACAAATTTGACACCCGACGAAATCTTTGCCACCGGCGAGAAAGAGGTCGCTCGTATTCGCAGCGAAATGGAAAAAGTCCAAAAGCAATTGAAGATCGATGGTACGCTAGAACAATTCTTCAACGTCGTTCGTAGCGACCCAAGATTTACTCCTTACAAGAATGCGGAAGAAATTCTGCAAGCGTTTCGCAATATCCAAGCCAAGATCGAACCCAAACTTGACGCGTTGTTTGTGTCACGCCCCAAAACGCCGTTTGAAATTCGCCGCACCGAATCGTTCCGTGAAGCGACCGCCAGCGCTGAATATATGCCCGGATCAGCTGATGGAAGCAGACCGGGTATTTTCTATTTGCCGATTCCGGAACCTGAAAAGTTCAACATCACCAGCGGCATGGATTCACTGTTTGCCCATGAGGCGATTCCCGGTCACCACTATCAAGTATCCTTACAACAAGAAAATGAACGCTTGCCAAAGTTCTTACGATTCATTTGGTATGGAGCTTATGGTGAAGGCTGGGCTCTGTATTGCGAATCGATCGGCGGTGAACTGGGATTGTATGAGGAACCCGAGCAATATCTGGGAGCCTTGAGCGATGAGATGCATCGTGCCATCCGCTTGGTAGTCGATGTGGGTTTGCACCATAAAGGCTGGACGCGCGAACAAGCGATCGAATACATGATGGCCAACGAACCGATTAACGAACAGGGAGCCGTCGCCGAAATCGAGCGTTACATGGCCATGCCCGGTCAAGCCTTAGCCTACAAAATCGGCGCTCTGCAAATTCGCCAGTGGCGAGCCAAGTATGAGAAACTCTTAGGCGATAAATTCAAATTGGCCGATTTTCACGACCAGTTATTGCGCGATGGTGGTATGCCACTCAGCATCCTGGATAAGAAACTCGAAGCCTGGGCGAAAACGTTAGCCGCACAGCCGTAACGTTTATCGTTTAGTCTGTTGGCCTTAGTCGTTTAGCCAGTTGCCATAGCGGAGCAAAGGCTAGGGCCTCATACGTTTGACATCGCATGCGGTACCAACATCGCAAGCCGTCCGGTGGACGGTGTTGGGAACGCGGGTACCAGCGGTGAGTCCGGCGTATGATATGCCTAGCCTCCGCATACGCTACGGCAACGGGCTAAACGACTGCGCAGCCAACGGGCTAAACGACCGCACAGCCAACGGGCAAAACGAAATGTTATACCAACGGGGCTGTTGAAGGGGTTGGCTGTTTGTCGAGTTGGATCCCTGCATGCAAGATCTTGAGCTGAATGTTGAGCTTCAAGTTATCGCAACGTTGATGAACCACTTCAGAGAGATTATTGAACAGCAGCGAAGAATTCTCTTGCGTGTAATAACCACTCACCGCACTTATCAAACCCAACAAGTCGCTCACCGTCGACAAGTACTTTAGGTTCTCGTTGCGGACTCGAATATCTTCCGCGCCCAAAATATCCTTATTGCTTTGGAGCATACTTAATAAGCTCACCAAAGAATTGAGTTCATGAAAACGCTTGCGATAAGTCATCATCTCGAGCCCCAGCAAAGCCAAGAAGGCCAACACGATGTTCACGATGATACCTAAGAAGGCTTCTACGCCTTGGAACATCTCACTGGCATTGGATGCAGTGGGAAGGAACTCTTTATCCGCGATGTTGATCGGTTCGCTATCGAAGACTTGTGCGGCGACCGCCAAGAGACGTGGAGTCAAATTGCGACGAGCAACCAGAAACGTGGGGACACGATAGGTCAACAGCTCTCGCTCGGGTTGCAATGGTTCCAGATCGAAATAACCGACAGGCAACTTGATCTCTTCCAGAAAATCAAAGTTTTCAGCTGCAGCCCCCAAGTACGGCGAGTTGAGGCGAAAGTTCTGGGCGTAAAGCGTATTGAGTGTCTTTAGGGTGGCTGGGTCCGAGGCATCTTTGACAACCAACACAGCATCCACATCTTCTGGAATCTCCGTGAGGGCTCCATCCGCGATCGAACCCCATTGGTGCAGAAATTGTACCTGGTTCTCGAGCCCCCATTCTTTCACGAACAGCTTCGCAACCGTATGACTTCCTTCGCCTTCAACACTGGTGATGACTCTTTTTACATCCTCATTTTTGAAAACGTTGGTTCGAGTCAACCACAGCACGACTTCATCGGAAGGTGAGCGCAAACGCGGCAACTCTTCGGGAATCGGCATACCACCTTGAACAAAGGCCAGGTCGGAACGACCCGAGTTGACGTACTCGACGGCTTCTTTAGAACCAGGAACTAAGATCGGCTTGAGGCGCAGTCGCCAAGTTTGGGCCGTCTCTTGGAACAAGTCGCTCGAATCGCGATTGGCGGTTGCGACCGAAAGGGTGGAAACATGAAAAAAGTTCCAATACACCCAACCGACCAAGAGGATTAGAGCTACTGCGAGGAAAATGGCTGGAAGTCGGTGAAAGGAGAGTGGATGTTGGATTTGCCTAGTGACCCGTTGGGCAGAATTGGCTGCCGAAACGATGTAGTCGACCGCCCCCGTGAGGCCGCTATGGGTCGGTAATTCCTTGTGAATTCGCTCGCGGATTTTCTCGGCACTCGCAATAATGCCTTCGATTCGAAGCACCATTGGGCCCGAATCGCCTGGATTCTTGATGATTTTGGACTGCTCAGCAGCCATAGAATTCCCCGACAGCTGGAAACTTCGGAACCGATAACTCTAGTCAGAATCCGGTTTTGTGGCTAACCTTCAAGTAGTAGATCCGCTTCAAGGAACCCCTTCGAAGGCGACACAATTCGGACTTAACCATCCTGTTGTAGCTATGTTAGGTCTTTGTTTTCGAACGGCATCTTTCTAGGCACGAAATCCGTTGCTTGCTAGGCGATGCCGAATGAAGACAAAATTGTATCGATCGTCGGGTCAGATTGCCTGCCTGTCCACTGATTTGAACATTCAACGTATTGGGACCACCCATCGATGACACTTTCTCTACCCATTCTAGGACAATCTTCGACTCGGGATGGGGAGCTAGAGTCCATTATTCCCGAAAACGAGCGGTTGATTCCGTTGAAGGATCGCCGACCGTTACCCATGAGCATGGAAGAAGCTCGGGCTTACGGCTGGAATGAACTGGATGTCGTTTTCGTGACCGGCGACGCCTACGTCGATCATCCCAGTTTTGCGATGGCCATTTTGGGGCGAACGTTACAAGCAGCCGGGTTTCGGGTAGGTATCGTGAGCCAACCCGATTGGCACAAATGCGACGATTGGAAACGATTTGGCAAACCGAGACTTTTCTTTGCGATCAGCGCAGGGAACATGGACTCGATGATCAACCATTACACGGCTAACAAAAAAGTCCGCAACGCAGACGCGTATTCACCGGGTGGTAAAATTGGCTTGCGTCCCGACCGCGCCACACTTGCTTATTGTCAGCGAGCCCGCGAAGCTTACAAAGGCGTTCCTGTTATCGCTGGTGGTGTTGAAGCGAGTTTGCGCCGTTTAGCTCATTATGATTATTGGAGCGACAAAGTGCGCCGCTCCATACTGCTTGACTCGAAAGCCGACTTAGTCGCGTATGGGATGGGCGAACGCACCATTATTGAAATCGCACAGCGGTTAGACGCAGGAGAGACCATCGCCGATCTGCGGAAGATGCGCGGTGTAGCTTATGCGTTAGGTGCCTCAGAAAAGCCACCTGAAGAAGCTTTGACGATGCCGAGTTTTGAACAAGTGCGCGATGACAAAGTTGCTTTCGCAGAAGCAACGCGGATGATTCACAACGAGACCAATCCGTATAACGCTCGCACCTTGGTTCAGTTCCATGATCGGCAAGCGATTGTGGTGACACCGCCAGCGCTGCCGGTGACTGAAAAGTCGATGGATCGCATTTTCGGTTTGCCCTACACTCGCAAAGCGCACCCCTCGTACAAAGAGCCGATTCCCGCGTTTGAAACGATCAAGAATTCGGTCACCATTATGCGTGGCTGTTTCGGTGGCTGCACGTTCTGTTCGATCACCGCGCACCAAGGTCGCATCATACAATCGCGCAGTCGTGAATCGGTTGTGACCGAAATCAAACAGATGGCCGAAGACAATGGCTTCAAAGGGACAGTTAGCGATATCGGCGGTCCGACCGCCAACATGTATCAAATGCAATGTACGCGCCCCGAAGTGGAAGCGATGTGTCGCCGTCAATCTTGCGTGCATCCCAAGATTTGCAAATTGCTCGGTACGGACCATGGACCACTGATCAATTTGATGCGAGATGCGCGGAGTGTCGATGGCGTGAAAAAAGTGTTGGTTGCCAGTGGTATCCGCATGGATTTGGCCCAGCGCTCGCCCGAGTATATGCGCGAGTTAACCGCGCATCATGTCGGAGGCCACTTGAAAGTCGCTCCCGAACATGTCGATCCCTATGTGCTCGACAAAATGAAGAAGCCCTGTAACGACGACTTTGAAAAGTTCGCCGATAAGTTCGCCCGCGAATCAAAGCGAGCAGGGAAGAAACAGTATTTAGTTCCCTATTTCATTGCGAGCCATCCCGGCAGCGATTTGGATGCGATGATTCATTTGGCGGTTTTCTTGAAACGCAATGGATACAAGCCAGACCAGGTCCAGGACTTCATTCCTGCCCCGTTAGATGTGGCGACCTGTATGTACTATACGGGCATTGATCCATTTACCAAAAAGAAAGTGGAAACAGCCAAGTCGTTGAAGGATCGTAAACTGCAACGAGCGTTGATGCAGTTCTTTAAGCCTGAGAACTATTTCGAAGTGCGTGAAGCGTTAATGGAAGCTGGACGCCAAGACTTGATCGGTTCAGGTTGTGATTGTTTGATTCCCGATAAGCCACCTAAAGAAGCGATTCAGCGGCGGCGCGATGATGCGAATGCTCGTTTTCGCGGCGAGTACGTGCACACGATAAAGCCTGTCGATGGGAAGAAGAAAGGGAGCAAGAAGAGCTCTCGTCATCAACAGCCCAAAGGCTATCGTCCCAAGCCCCCTAAAGGCCGCGCAACGTAGGGTGGGTCTCCGACCCGCCCTACGCATTTCTACATAAAGTAGTGCGGGTCGAAGACCCACACTACGACTTGAACTTATCAACCGCTAGTTGATGGAAATAATGCGTGACTTGGTTTTGATTTTCTAACAACCAATCAATCGATGGTTCATTGCGCATCGCTTTGCGAAGAGCCTTAGTGGTTGCTTCGCGGTTGGTTGCAAAGAGCACATCGGGATCAAAGTTGGCATCCACCACTGAGGGATCAAGCCATACCGAAACGATGATACCCAAGTCATTCGCTTTCTCTTTCGGAATGATTCCTTCGCGAACGGCATCGAGCACACCGTGAGCGATAGCCGCTTGCACAGTACCCATCAAGATATTGGTGTAGGCTTCGCTCTTGACGGTTACTTTGCTGACCATCAATGTGACAGGACGAATTTGCACATCGCTATTCAAGATCGCAAAGACCTTGGTATGACCTTTGACTTGATCGCCGATCAATTGAGCGATCGAGTATCCCACAGGCCCATCGAGTTCACCGATAACTACTTCCGGTTCCGCGGCGGACCAAGCTTCATCGGCTTCGACCAACGCTTCACCAGTTCGCAATACAATTCTCTCTAGTTCAACCTTCTTCGACTTGCCTTTCGCTTTTAGGGACTTGACGGTCTTCGCCTTAGCGACCTTTTTCTTCTTGGCCATGATGTTCGGATCCTGATGTGTAATGAAGGGTAGGAATGAAGCGAATGGTCGTACGAGCAACACCAACTTCTGCTCACGTGGAGCGATTCGCTCGATTGTCCAGCCAGAAGTGTATCACACCGCTTGCGATCGCCAACCTACTAACGACAATGTTCTTTATGACACACACCCCTCCCAACGAATCGCCGGATCAACCAAGCTTGGACAGCGATACTGTCTCTGGAATACTTGGCTTTCGCCCCGAACTGGTTGCCGACACGGCTTGGATCGCGCCAACGGCGATCGTGCGTGGCGATGTGTACATCGGCCCTGAATCGAGCATCTGGTTTGGAACGGTCATTCGTGGGGACTCGGCCCCAGTGCGAATCGGCTCCGGTACTAATGTCCAAGACCTATGTTGTTTGCATGCTGATCCGGGATTTCCATGTATTGTTGGAGACCGAGTCACGATCGGTCATGGGGCGATTGTTCATGGAGCCCGAATCGAGGACGAGGCGTTGATCGGTATTGGGGCTACGGTCCTGAACGGAGCCGTTATCGGATGCGGTTCGATTGTTGGGGCCGGGGCACTGGTCCCTGAAGGGAAGACTATCCCGCCTGGTTCTTTGGCTGTCGGAGTTCCCGCTAAAGTCATTCGCTCATTAACACCAGAAGATCAACAACGACTCGCGCATGGTGCTGAGCATTACATTGAACTAGCGCGGCGTTATGCGGAACAAGAGAGATCATGAACCGAAATCCGCGTCACGACAATTCCCCTCCTGCCAAACCGGGCGAACTAGAAATCGAAGCTGGCGTTCCGATTCCGGGCATTATTTTGGAGCAGGAAAAGTGGACCAAAACGGGAATAAAGCAACTTCCCGCTCCGAATAGTGTCGATTGGCACGAGATTTTCGGCCGACAAGCCCCCTGGATCGTCGAACTTGGCTGCGGAAATGGTCGATTCGCCGTGAGCAGTGCTGTGCGGCACCCCGAATGGGACCATATGGCGGTCGACATCTTGCCCATGGTGATTCGGTACGCGACTCGCCGAGGCAACCAGCGGGGACTCAACAATGTTCGCTTTCTGGTTTGTGGTGGCAGCGAATTCATCCGCGACTATTTCGCTGACGGTACCATCCATCAACTACATATCTATCATCCGCAGCCGTATCGCGAACCTGGCCAAGAACAGAAGCGGTTGTTATCTCCCGAATTTTTGATTTTGGCCCATAGAAGACTCGTCGCGGGGGGGACGTTCTTTTTTCAAACCGATAACCCCGCTTATTGGTCCTATTTTCAGAAAGCGGTTGGGGCGCTTTTTGAGATCACCGCTACACCTGAGAGTTGGGAAGAAGATCCCAAGGGACGTACGCGACGTGAAATCGTGGCCAAATCCCAAGGCCTCTCGATATTTCGTGCGGTAGCCACCAAAGTAGACGTCGATGAAACGACGTATGCCTCTTATCTTCAGTCCGCTCCATCGTCTGAATTCGACGCCATGGATGCGCATCCTCAACGCGGTTCGCGTTCCCCCATTGGTCGACAACATGGTGGCCGACAACATGGTGGCCGACAAAACAGAGGTCGACCACCCCGCCGTGGTCGCCGCCGTTAAATCGACTGCGCACGAACCGAATACGCATAAACAACAGTCGCTATGCAGATTTCTCGCAACCCTTTTACGGCGCAAACGGAAACGTAGAGTCGATGGGGGCTGCTGCCAATTGTACCAAGAATGGCACGAGTCGTTCGGCGACTAAGTCTGCAACCTTGATACCCTTTTCGGGCGTGGCAGCATGGGGATTGCCAGAACCGCTATTGGTCGTAAGCAAGTGCCAAGGCCTGGTGATGCTCACCCAACCTTTTTGAAGAGCTTCGAATCGAAGCGGTTTGACGGCACCGGAGTCGGCCTGCAAACCACCCTCTGGAGCATAATGGACCAAGCCGGGAGCGAGGTGCATGATGAGTGAGGTTTCCATTTCTCCCGCGTGATCTTCGCGATGTTGAAAAATCTCGGACTGCCGATCGCCAACCATTCGGAACCAGTCGCACAGGAACAGTTTCACTTCGGTTTTGTGGCAAATTTCCCGCAAAAAGGGCTTAAAGTCGTTTCCGCCATGACTGTTGAAGATCAACAGTTTTCGAATCCCGCTTTTCTCAAGAGTTGCCACCAGGTCGGTGAGGAGCGCGAAGAGCGTTGTGGGAGAAAGATTCATCGCTAAGGGGAATTCCTGCATATTGGTCTCGGTTCCGTACGGTATTGCCGGTAGCATGACGACCTTCGCTCTTTGGTTCCAGGCTTCAGCGCAAATGCGTTCGGCCAAGCCCGTGGCTTCGATGGTGTCGGTGCCGTAGGGAAGGTGAAGGTTGTGAGGTTCGGTTGCTCCCATCGGCAAGACGGCAACTTGATATTCCAACTGTCGAACCTGTCCGTAACTCGCTTCAGCCAAGATCCATGGACGAGCCGATGAGGAAGTGAGAGAGTGGGAGCCGTCAAAGTTGCGAGACATTTTCGTTCCTAATCAAAAAAATGACTTTCGTGATGATAGAGATCGCGAGATATTTTGAAATCGTGCCGATAAGAATGTTGGGTTTCTGCGCGCCAGTGCTACACTTAGTAAGGTAAGCTACAACGGTGAAGCAGATAATCACGAACGGGTGAGTGGTTTCTTCTTGGCAAGACGTAAGGCGAAATGGGAAGTAGCCTACTAGAATACGGATTGCTTGTCCTGTGCAGGATTACAAATCGACGAATATGATAGCCCAGAGTGTGACAACGATGAAACGTCGTGTGGACTCGGCCATTCTTCGTAATCGCCAGCGAGTCGGTAAATACCGAATCGAGCGTCGATTAGCACAGGGAGGGTTCGCCTACGTTTACCAAGCGATGGATACCATTGAAGGTATTCGAGTCGCCTTGAAGATGCCCCATCAGAACCATGTTAGCCCAGTCATGCTGGACACATTTCAACGTGAAGCCCGTTTGGTGGCTCGCTTGGATCACCCCAATATTCTCCCATTAAAAGACGCTAGTTTCATCGAAGGTCGCTTCGTGATAGCCTCGCGACTAGGGGAAAAGACACTTTGTGATCGCCTCAAAAAGCGGGTTTCTTTCGAAACCGCTCTAGAATTTGCGCAACAAATGATCGAAGCGGTGGCGTATGCCCACCGGATGAAGATCATTCATTGCGATATCAAGCCTGAAAACATGATCCTATTGCCGGACGGGCGTTTGCAATTGACGGACTTTGGCATCGCCAAAATCGCCCAACGCACCATCCATGGATCAGGATCAGGTACCGTTGGTTACATGGCTCCCGAACAAGCGATGGGACGCCCCTCGATGAAATCCGACGTCTTTTCGCTCGGCTTGATCATGTGCAAAATGCTCACCGGTCATCTTCCCGAATGGCCTTTTGACTGGCCGTTCCCGGGTTACCAAACGCTCAAACGCAAAGCTCATCCAGAATTGATTGAGTTGTTGCGTAAAACTTTAGAAATTCGCCCTAATCGGCGATTTAAAGATGCCAATGAACTACTGGCTGCCTTCCGACGTGTCAAAGGCAAGGCGCTTCGGTACGCTCGCGATCGTCGCCGCGCCATCTAACGCCGAAGTCCTATTTTTCCTACACATCTTCTGCGTTTGGAAATCATCTCATAAATCCGCACATTGGCTTGGCTTCGTTTAACCCGTAGCTGTAGCGCAGCGGAGGCTAGGTCCTAGCTACACTACACCTCTTCTAGCGTATCAAAATCATCTCATTACGCCATTGCAACGGGGCTTCGTTTACCCCGTAGCCAGAGCGCAGCGGAGGCTAGGTGCGGTGGGTACAGACGCCGCCCTCCCCGAATACGCTCTCAAAAAAGTTGTGTAGCATAACTAGGACTGGGCCCCCAGCAGCCCATAAACGAAAACCAAGAAGCCAAACCTGGAGACCAAATCCAGGAATAACTCGCTTTCTTGGTCCTCTTTCCCCAAGAAAATTGGGCGGCGGTTTAACGCCGACTCTAGGATGCGTTAAAATCTTCGCCATCGGCAACCATTTGGCGGCAACCTTCTAGGCGGCAACTAAAAAGGTTCCACCGATTCTCGGTAGGACGCCGGACATCCTTTTTTCGTTTGGACGCCTTCAAAGGGAAGTTTATTGCATGTCGACCTCTTCGCCGCCGGTCACGATTCGCGATCCTGCGACATTGCCTTCTATCGCTTATAAGTTTTTTGGACAGCTTGCCCGCATGATCAATGCTGGCCAGTCTCGATCCATTGTCCTGTCGGGCAACATCTATGACCTCTACTTCGACGGTCAACAATATGTTCCGATCGTACCGTTTCTAACGACCAAAACCAAAGTATCTGGCATCATCCAGGTGGTCTATGAACTGAACGGCCCGGTGCGAATCTCGGATGAGGATCGAGCCAAATTGCGAAATGCTTGGGCGGCCTGGAAAACGGGAACACGCCCCGATAATCTCCCCATCAAAGAAGTGGTTGGAGATGGCAGCCAAATCGAACTGCGCCGTCGCGAATTTGACCAGTACATTCGTGATGCGATCGGAAACGCGACTCAAGCGTTGGAATTCTTGCGGCAACTGACGATTTGTTCCCGCAGTGTGCTTTCGGAAAATCTTTTGATTTTGATCGAAGGTGCCGACATGCTCCTCCCAGCTGGGGATGGCGATGTTTCGCGACTCAACGATACCCAACAACGCCGCATTTCTATTGTGACCGATTGGTTCGGGGATCCTGCTTTCTTTACGGGCCGCGATACGGTTTGTTTAATCGCCGAGTCGCGAAGTTTGATTCATCCACGTGTAAGCCGACTGCCGCAAGTTTTGTCTATTGAAATCCCTGCTCCAGATACTGAAGTTCGCAAACACTTCATTCAGTGGACCGAGAATTCACTGAGCAAGACTCCCAACATTCCGAGCCAAACAGCGGCAAGCACGAACGAGTGGTTAGCGCCTGCGACTGCCGGTTTGAGTTTACATGCGTTGCGGCAATTGTTGGTGGGGGCAAGCTATTCGGGCCAACAAGTACAGAAGCAAGACGTTTTCACGCAAGTGGAGCAGTTCATTCAAGCCCAATTGGGCGAGGATGTGATCGAATTCAAAAAACCGGAACATTCGCTAGAACAAGTGATGGGTTTCCGGAAATTGAAAGTGTTCCTGAAGGAGTACTTTATTCCCCGATTGAGGCTACCCGATGATCGAGCCTTACCGGGTGCTGGCGTGGCAGGCCCCATCGGTAGCGGCAAGACGTTTATTTTTGAGGCTGTAGCGGCTGAGCTGGATATGCCGGTGATGGTCCTCAAGAATATTCGTTCGCAATGGTTTGGCCAAACCGATGTGATTTTTGAGCGGCTGCGACGTGTGCTGGAGGCGCTCGAAAAAGTTGTCATCTTTGTCGACGAAGCTGACACACAGTTCGGTGGAGTAGGGGAGGGGGCTCACGAGACAGAACGTCGCTTGACCGGCAAAATCCAAGCGATGATGAGCGATCCGCGTTTGCGAGGCCGAGTGATTTGGTTGCTGATGACCGCTCGTATTCACTTGCTGTCACCCGACATCCGCCGCCCTGGACGAGTCGGCGACTTGATCATCCCCATTTTAGACCCCGATGGCGAAGATCGACGCGAGTTTATTGATTGGATGATCAAACCGACAGGACTCAGCACCCCCGAATTGGTCCAATGGCTCGATCAAGAAGGGCTCGAAAAGGACTTTTCGTCGGCAGCTTATGCAGCTCTGCGAAGTCAGCTTAAAGCGAGCCCCCCTAAAGATAAAGCCGCTTTGGAATTTGTGATCAAGGACTTTATTACGCCCGCGATCGGCCCGACGCGGCGTTACCAAACATTACAGGCCTTAGTGAACTGTACGCGCCGTAGTTTATTGCCAGATCCGAGTGTAACGGATGAAGAGCGCGCCCAATGGGAACAAGAAATCCGCCAATTGGAACTACAGGGCATCCGTTAAAAATGGGAGGACCGAAAGTATGAAACGTCTAACAAAGCTATTTGCCTCACTTTGGCTGCTCACAATCTGCTGCCTAGCCTCCCCAGTTTTGGGGCAACAAAAATTCAGTGCGCTCATCGGTGACGTCAAAGTTCAACCGGTCAGTGGCAGTGGCCCACTTCAAGTCCCCTACATCACCTGGGGTGGTGATGTCGCCACCTTTCTGGCAAATGGCGATTTGCAAACGCAACCTGGCTCGATCTATCAAGGCCTCGGACTCTCGCTCAAACTGACACCGGGCGATGATTTCCCAAGCCAAGTGAAAGATTATCTCACGGGCAAAACTCCGTTCTTGCGGGGAACGGTGCACATGCTCGGACAAGCCAGCGAAGTGCTCGGTGCCGACCCACGCACTAAACCGGTCGTCATTCTGCAACTCTCTTGGAGCGCGGGCGACCACATTGTGGCGCGCAGCGGCATCAAGAGCCTGAACGATCTCAAGGGGAAAAAGATCGCCTGCCAACAAGGCGGCCCCCACGTCGGTTTGCTCTATGACTCGTTGGCCGCAGCTCAACTCTCTAAAGACGATGTTCAAATCGTTTGGACCAAAGACCTCACTGGACCGGATGGTGCCGCGGAACTATTTCGCAAAGACAACACCATCGATGCGTGCTGCGTTATCACTCCCGATATGCTCGGACTCACCGGCGGCTTTGATCAAAAGGGAAGTGGAGCCGAAGGAACCGTTGAAGGTGCTCACGTTGTTAACAGCACACAACAAATGAGCCGATCGATTGCTGACGTGTATGCGGTTCGCAAAGACTGGTACGATGCCAACAAAGATACCGTACAGAAATTTGTCTCGGGCTACCTTAAAGCTTCGGACGAATTGGTCGCTGATCGCAAGGCCTTCGAAGATACGAAGAAGATGAGCGATAAGTACAAGAAAATCCTTACCACTTCGCAACGTATCTTTGGTGCAGAAGTTTTGCCTACACTTGAAATCGATGCCCATGGTCTCTTGCTCGATTGCACCTTCGTAGGAGTGCCTGGTCAGCTTGCTTTCTTCCGCGACAAAGGGAACCTCGCCGGCTTCAGTCAAAAGATGACCGAAGCATTGGACTTGGCAACCAAATGGGGCTATGCGACCACACGCATGGGCTTTGATCCACCCGACTTCGACTACCAAAAATTAGCGGGCTTGTCGGGCGTTAAATATGTGGAACCTAAATCAACCGAACGTTTCTCCACCGATGCAGAATCGGCTGATATGTTCTTGGGTGAGAATCTCGACAGCAATACGATTGTAAGCTTTACGATCAACTTTGAACCGAACCAACAAGAGTTTTCAGCAGATCAATATGGTGCTGAATTCAATCGAGCTCTCAAAGCAGCCTCAACTTTCGGTAATGCGCGTGTGGTAATCCGAGGTCACTCAGACCCAACGAAGACTCTGTTGGATCTAGTGAAGGCGGGCATGTCCAAAGGCATCATTCGTCAAACCGGTAAACCTGGAGACTACAAGTACTTTTACCAAGGCAAACCGCTCGATCTCAACAACATGAAAGACCTTGTCGATATGATCGGCAAAGGTGCCTTTAGCGGCGGAACCCCTGACCCAGCAGTGACCATGCAGGCTGCGATGAACTTATCCAAGTCGCGAGCGGATAAAGTAAAAGAAGCTCTTACCAGCTATGCCACATCACTCGGTGTTACCTTTGATGCATCACAGATCACGCCCGTAGGCGCTGGGGTGATGGAACCTGTGATTGCCAAACCGAAGAACATCGACGAAGCGAAGGAGAACATGCGGGTTGAATTCCGCATCGTTAAGGTCGACGCCGAATCGATTGCCCCAGGTGATTTTGATTTCTAATTGCCACAAAAGTCAGAGCGGAGCGAGTCACCACACTCGTCCGCTCTGGCAACTTTCTGTTTTGCTCCATGGGTGGTCAACCACTTTCTATCGGGAGACTAAAGTCATGGTTCGTTTTTCTAGCTGCCTACTGATCGCACTAGCCTTCTTGCATTATTTGCCAACCAGTATCCTGGCTGACAATTATGTCGTGGTCGTAATTGACGACTCCGGTTCGATGGACGAATCAATGTCCACCAAAAATGGGCGCATTCGTCGAATCAATGCGGCCAAGAATGCATTGCGAACCGTGCTTGGCAACTTATCTCCCGATACCAAAATTGGATTGCTCGCACTGAATCAGGAAGGCGTCGATGGAAACTGGTTGTATCCACTAGCCCTCGTCGACCGAGACAAGCTATTGGAGGTTGTAAACGAAATCGGTGCCAATGGTGGCACTCCGCTGGGACATGCGATGAAGGCAGCGACCGATGCATTACTGGCTGCTCGCGATAAAGATCCTTTTGGAACGTTTCGCTTACTGGTTGTCACCGATGGTGAGGCAACCGACGCCGTCAAGTTGGAACAATATCTCCCCGACATCGTCCGCCGTGGAATCACCATCGATGTGATTGGCGTCGATATGCAAAAAGATCATTCACTGGCAACGAAAGTCCACCAATATCGACGGGCTGATGATGCAGAAGCGTTGAATCAAGCTGTCGCTGCTGTCTTTGCCGAGTCCGACTCGGCCACAGACCAAAGTGGTGAATCGGATTTTGATTGGATTGCAGGTCTACCCGACGAATTCGCTGCTGAAGCCTTGGCCGCTGTATCCAAAATCGACAACACTCCAGTGGGCACAATTGCCGCCGCAGAAAACAACACACCAGAGGAAGCCGTTCCGAGCAATAATTTCCCCAATATGCCCAATGGAACTCCTGTCAATAACACGACAAACTCTGGTTTATCCTTCGGATCCGTCTGCTGCTGTTTTGGCTCAATGATCTTTTTGGGGGTTATCCTCACGGCCTTACTTCAATCTGGCAAAAAACGACGACGCAACTAAGGCGTATCGCCTGACTGGTCTTGGAAACTTAACTCATCGCAATTCCTGAGAGCCCGAGCTGTGAACAAATCGAAAATCGTAATAGCTGCTATAGTTTGGCTGATCCTGATTGGATCAGCGGTTGCAGTATGGCGACTTTGGATGCAACCACAGCTTGATGAAGCCGAAAAGCAAAAGCAAGAAGAGCTTGATCGTCAAAAAGAAGAGAACACCAAAGGTTCATCCCAATACGATCACAATCTCAAATTGGCTCTCGATGGCTTTTCGGGATATGCCGTTTTGCGGAGCGATGAGTTTGCGGAACGCTTGCGACAAAAACGTATCCGCTTGGAAATGGTGGATGACAATGCGAATTATTCGGAGCGGCTTGAGGCCTTGGCCACTGGCAAAGTCCAGTTCGCGGCATTTCCATTGGATAGCCTAATCAAGTCATCCGAGTTGATGAATAAAATCCCAGCGACCGCTGTGGCCGTGATCGACGAGAGCCGTGGTGCGGATGCCATGATCGCTTATCGTGACAAGTATCCCAACATCGATGCCATTCAATCGAATGCGGCTACCAAAATTGTATTGGTCGGCGAGTCACCCAGCGAAACACTGACACGCGTTGTGCTGAATGACTTTGGAATGCGGGATGGAGTGAGCAACAAAATCGTCCCCGTGAATAGTGCTGATGAATTGAAAAAACGTTATCAAGCTGCGGCACCCAGTGGTGACGAAGTCTTTGTGACTTGGGAACCACTTTTGAGCGAAATGTTGAACAACGAAGAACTTCACGTACTCGTCGACAGCTCACGTTTTTCTGGTTACATCGTCGATTGTTTGGTTGTAAGCCGTGACTTCGCTTCCAAGAATGAAGCGGTGGTCCGCGACGTACTAGAATGTTATTTCACCGCCCTGTATGAGTTCCGGACGGACGAGGCAATGGCGCAGTTGCTGATCAAGGATTCGAAAGGGGGAGCACCTGGCGTTACCGGATTGACGGATGCTCAAGCCCAAAAAATGCTCAAGCAAATTGCCTGGCGCAATACTCAGGAAAACTACGTGCATTTTGGCCTTCGCAATGAATCGGGGCTGAACAATATCGAGGATATGGCCAAGAAGATTACCCGTGTACTTTTGGCTACAGGAGCCCTAAAGTCCGACCCGACAGGTGGCGACTACACCCGAGTATTCTTTGACAAACCGTTGGCCCAACTTCGTGAAAAGGCCTTTCATCCTGGGATAAACGATGAACAAATTCGGGGCATGGCGACCCTACCATCGCTAACCGCAGCCCAATGGGATACACTCATACCGGTGGGGACACTGAGTGTTCCGCCGTTGGTTTTTGGACGTGGCACGGCCCGGCTTACGGACCAAAGCCAATCGACCCTAGACGAACTCATCGAACAACTAAAATCATGGCCACAGTATTACTTGCTGATCCGCGGTAACGCGTCGACCAAAGGTAATGTGGAGGCCAATAAGAAACTCGCTTCCGATCGAGCGACGGCGGCCTTGGAATATTTGAAGAGCCGAGGCGTCGATGCCAACCGGATGCGAGCTGTTGCGGGAGATCTAACAGGGGAGACATCAGTTCAATTTGTTTTTGGCCAAACGCCCTTTTGAGACGGAAATTCTGCCGTGAAAGATGTACGACGTCGCGTGATGTCCGAGATCTTTTTGGCGCCATCGGTAGTCTTACCGTTGGTCGCTGGTGCTACTTCATGGCTTCTGTCATGGGGGGCTGGTGGGAGCTCTTGGCTGAATCTGGCTGGCTTGGTTAGCACAGTAGGTGGTTTAGGTTGGATGGCCACCCGCTGGATCTTCCAGGTTGAGTCGATCACCGAACAAGTGATGGAAGACTTGAGGGACCAGGAGATCCAAAAACAAAATGTAGAATTGGACCAATTGGCTCAACTCCTTTTGAAAGATCGCGATCATCGCACGGAAGATTATTTGATTCTGCTCCGCACGATCAAAGGTCGGTTCGACGATGCTCGATCCAAGTCGAAAAATGGGATTCGCTTTTTAGAAGTTTCAGAACGAGTTGACGAACTTTTTCGCGCTACGATCGGACAACTAAGAAGAACCTATCAGCTGTATGAACTCTCTCGCAACATTTCGCCCGAAACGCGAAAGAGTATTTTGCAGCAACGTGAAAATGTCATGAACGAAATTAAAGCATCGATCGACCATTTGGAGACAGCTGTCAGCCATTTCACGACGATGCAAGAAAGAAATCACACAGGCGATCTTTCTGCCCTGCGAGATGAGTTAGATACTTCGTTGCGAGTCGCGCAGCGAACGGAGGAGCGATTGCGGGAAATGGAAGGATCCGGAAACTGGAACACTGTAACAAGAGAAATGCAATAGGAGCCACATAAAGATGTTTAATGCCCTCGGTAAATACATGCGAGCCGTTTGGTACTTCATGACCTTTCGTGTCGACAAAGCCAGCGAATCGTTGCGCATGAATCCTGGCGTTATTTCAGCGAACTACGACCGTATCATTAGCGATAAGCGTGAACGCCTCAACCAATACAAAGATGCGATCGCCGCGATGATCGCTCAAGAAGAAACCAAGAAAGAAAAATTGAAGCAGCTCACCGCTGAAATTCAAAACCTGGAAAAACTTCGTGAAGGTGCCGCTGCGAAGGCGAAGAAGATCGTCGAACAATATCATGGCGATCCAGAGAAAGTAAAATCCGATCCTGAATACATGAAGTGCCAAGCTGCATTCCGCGATTTCAGCAGCACTTTGACTGAAAAGCAAAAACGCGTTAGCGAAATCGAAGAAGACCTGAAGGCCCTGGTTGCGAATGTCAACGGCCACAAGACTCAAATCCAAACCTTGATGCGCGAATTGGAAAAGCTCAAGGAAGAAAAGCACGATACCGTGGCCGATGTTTTGTCCGCCAAAGAAGAAAAGCAGATCGCCGACATGATGAGCGGCTTGGCAATGGACCGCACGTCGGAAGAACTGCGAGAATTGCGTGAACTCCGCCAGAAAGCCTCTGCCAACGCTCGCGTCAGTCGCGAAATTGCCGGCATGGACACTGCCCGTGCTGAAGCTGAATTTTTGGAATATGCCAAGACCAGCGAAGCCAATGACGAGTTTGATCAGTTGATTGGCTTGGCTGGCAAGAAAGAAGCTGCCGCCCCGCAACAAACCGAAAACCGAATTCCAGAAGCTTAATGCGCTCGATAACGAGCCACGTCTAACAAGGAAAACCATATGAAGACAAAAACAAAATCCCGATGGAAGCAATGGCTTCGCAACGTTAGCCCGTTTGCAGTCGCCCTTGCGGTCGGCGCCGTGGCATTAAACGGTTGCGATAGCAGTTCTTCTAAGACCAATACCACAGCCGGTCCAAGCGGCGGCAGCGGCGAGCCACCACCCGTGTTCTCGTTGGCCTGGAGCGAGTATCCATCATGGTCGGTCTTCGGTGTAGCTGAAGCCAACGGACTCATCGATGGCGCTAAAGGCTCCATCGGCGAAATGGAACGCAAATGGAATGTCGACATCGAACTCAAACAGCGCGATTATGATCCCTGTTTGCAGGAATATGGTGCTTCGACGGTTGATGCCGTTTGTATGACCAACATGGACTCGCTTGCACCTTCACTCTCGCGTCCTTCAGTGGCCATTTTGCCAACCTCGACCAGCGTCGGAGCGGATGCTTGTATTGTTGTGGGTATCGATTCTATCGAAGCATTGAAAGGAACCGAGACTTTTGGATTGGAAAAGAGTGTTTCCCAATATTGCTTCGAACGAGTTCTGGAACTCAACAACCAGAAACCTGCCGACTACACCTTCAAGAACATGGATCCAGGTGTTGCCGCTCAAGCGATGCAAACCAACGATGCCAATACCAAATCGATTATGGTTTGGAACCCCTTTGTAATGTCGACGCTTAGCAAACGCTCGGATTCCAAGGTTCTCTTTGATTCAAGCGCTATCCCAGAAGAAATCATCGACATGGTGGTTGTAAGCAAAGATTCGCTCGCCAAAAAAGGTGGCAAGAATTTTGCTTACGCGATCATCGATACCTATTATGAAATCAATAAGTTGATGGCTGATCCTAAAACGTCTGACCAAACGCTTACAGCTATCGGCTCGAAGTTCAGCAACTTGAGCCTAGAAGAAATGAAGAAAGTGGTCGAACAAACTCGCTTCTACAAAAATGCTGATGAAGCGTTGACTTTGTTGAAGGGGGATAAGTTCCAAAAAGAGACGATGCCCAAAGTGGTCGAGTTCTGCGTCAGCCATGGCATGGTCGAAAATGCGCCAACCGTTGGCTTCAACCAAGCAGATGCCAAATTCAACATCGACCTGAGCTTCCTGGAGGCATTCAAGGCTGGCACTGCCAAACCTGAATAACCTCTCGACGGTTCAACAGCGAACCACTAGATTCTGGCGGCTAGTGGTTCGTTTCTTTTTGAGCCTGTACGATAGCCCGACGATTCCAAATTAAGAACTCGTTGGGCCTTAGGGGATGCAATCGTATCTTCTAAGAAAGCAATCTTTGCAAGGAACAAACTATGGTTCGTAGCCCGATCCCACCCTGGCTGATGATCGTGCTTTCCATAGGAGGCTTGGTGGTAGCGTTAGGCGTGTATGGCATTTTGTCGGCACGCCAAACAGCCATCAACGAAACCCAATCCGTTTTACCCGGTATCAAAGGTATGGGAGAAGGTTTCACCAAGATTCGCACTCCGCAAGGAACGGAATCGAATCCCAAACCAAGTTGGTTGTGGCAAGACACCAAAGCTTCAGTCACGCGACTATTCGCAGGAACGTCGATCGGCGTAGTCGCCTCGATTGTGATCGGTATCTTGATGGGGTCGTATCGCTGGATCGAGGCCCCGTTGGCCCCAATCATTTCTTTCATGGCCAAAATTCCGCCGACCGCAATGCTCCCGCTATACATGATTGCATTCGGCACCAGTACCAATTTGTTTATTGCCATGGTGGCTCTCGGGATTTTCTTCTCGATGGCCCAATCCGTCTTCCAAGCCACGCGACAAGATGTCACGCAAGAAGCAATCCAAAAGGCCTACACGCTTGGTGCGTCGGATATGGAAATCATTTTCGAGATTATTTGGCCTCAAATCATGCCTCGCATTCTTGAGAACATTCGTTTGCAAATTGGACCAGCGATGGTGTTTCTGATAGCAGCTGAAGTTCTCTTTGCGGATGTTGGTTTCGGTTACCGCATTCGCATGGAATCGCGTTTATTGCGAATGAACACCGTCTACTGGTACCTCGCCTTGCTCGGTGGTTTTGGCCTGCTCCTGGATTGGCTGATGCTCAAGCTGCGGCAGTATTTAGCTCCATGGTTCCAAGGTTAATCCCTAGTTATACTACGCATCTTCTGGCGTATCAAAATCATCTTCTAAAACCCTAACAGCCGAGCTCGTTTAACCCGTAGCTGGAGCACAGCGGAGGCTAGGTGCGGTGGGTACAGACGCCCCCTCCCAGAATACGCTCTCAAAAAGATGTGTAGTATAGCTAGGGTTAATCCCGTTTCGCACAACTCGCAGTCGAGAACATCAACATGGATAGCTTGGTCATTGAAAATGTCAGCCACTGGTATGGCGAAACCCGGGTCCTCAACGACATCAACTTGCGAATCGAAGCAGGACAGATCGTGGCTGTGGTTGGCCCCAGCGGTTGCGGTAAGTCGACTTTGCTCAAAGCGATTCTCGGCACGCACCCAACCAACGAAGGCACTATCAAGGCCGATGGATTCGCTGTCACAGGCCCGAACCGACACGTTGGAATGGTCTACCAACATTATTCGCTCTACGATTTCCTAACCGCCGAAGATAATGTTGCGTTGGGTCTCAAGCTCGATGAAACCAGCTTACCCTATCGCTGGTTTGCTTGGCCTGCGTGGCTCAAAAAACGCCAAGAACATTTGGAACGGGCTCGCGAATATCTCAAGCGAGTCAACTTACAAGATGCGGCCAAACGATACCCTTCAGGTTTGTCAGGCGGTATGCGTCAACGGGTTGCCATTGCACAAGCGATGATACTCAAACCTAAAATCCTTTTACTCGACGAACCGTTCGGTGCTCTTGATGAAGCCACACGCGAAGATTTGCAAGTCATGCTGTTACAGTTCTATCAAGAGAATCTACGTGCCAAAGCCGAAGGCCGTGTCCCAGAATATACGATGCTGTTTGTGACTCACGAACTGAACGAAGCTCTGTATGTCGCTGATCGTGTTATCGGTCTGTCGCGATTCCACAGCGAAGGACACTTAGGTGCGACGGTTGTCTACGATCGCCCCTGCCCGATCTTCAAGCCTGAAGATCCACGCGACTTCTCTCGATTGCTCGAACAAAAAGAAGAGCTTCGCAATGCCGTGTTCGATCCCGACTACATCAAACACCATTCCGAATACGTATCATTCTGGGACGAAATCGCCTTGGAAGCTGCAAATCTCAAGGCAAATTAATCCTTCGAAAGAACGTCCGTACGGGGGCAGCTCAAATCCCTTTCTCTGACCTGCTCTAAGTAATTCCCCTTACATACAACCTCAACGCCGTCACCAAAGGTGGTATATCACCTCCTCGGAACAGCGGAGAGAGTTGATTTTCGCCACCTTCATTTACACTTAAAACGATTCTCTACATCGTTTGGTTTGTGCAAATTCGCTGAACGGGTAAGATAGTGGGCAGGTTTGTCGCCAATTCCCTCTTCCCTTCCGCATCTTTGAGGCCCCGGCATGTCTGTACCACTCCTTGGTAAACAATCTCGTACAGTTAATCAACCTCGCACATCTCGCTTAGCTCATGTTCACACCGCGATTTTGTGGGCCGTCTTGCTAATTAGCGGATTGGCTCATCGTCCATTGTTTGCTCAAGTGAATGAACTGGCCAACTATGCCGCGCCGAATTCCAATGCGATTATCTTTTTCAACGTCAACAACGTAATGAAAAGTTCGCTGGCCTCATCTAAGGACTGGAAAGAGAATTTCGACAAAGCCTATGCGTCCGGTCTTGTGGCTGTTCCTCCAACCACAGCCTCCGTGATGATTAGCAGCGACCTCGATGTATCATCGTGGAAGTCGTTGGTTACCACAGCCGTATTCGATCTCAATGAGCCTTTTGGTTTAAGTGTGATCGGACGACAATACAACGGTGTACCTGATAGTATCGGTGACAAATCCGCCTTGCTTTTGTCGCAAGGGGTTTATGTCGTTCAAGCATCCGATCGACGAGCGGCAGTTATTTCAACTGGCAATCGCCAAGTCGTTTCGCGTTGGTTGCACACCGCCAGTCAACCTTCAAACAGTTCGTTATCGAAGTATCTGCAGGCTGCAGCCGATCGAACAAAAATCAGCGACATCGTTTTGGCAATTGACTTGGATAATGCTTTTCCAGAGGTCGTGATCGATAGCAAACTAAAGTCTTCAGAAGTTTTTGGGAAGTTGTCGGATGCTGACCGCAAGGGAGCTGCCAAAGTTTTGCAAACACTCAAGGGCTTAACTCTTGAAGTCATTGTGAAGCAAGAAGCCGATTCACGTTTAGTGGTCGACTTCGGTAGCGATGTCGCCAGCTCACCGCTTGCTGCCAAGGGGAAAGAACTACTGATCGAAGTCTTGTCTGATGCCGGACTGATGGTCGATGATTTGGAAGGTTGGAACGGGCGTTCCGAGGGTAACAAGTATATCTTGCAAGGAAAACTGAGCGGCGATGGAATTCGCAAAGTCATGCGATTGATCAATCTGCCAATCGGAAACTTCGTCACCTCGGAAAAGAGTTTGTCGGCTGGCGCAAGTGAAAGCCAAGTAGCCTACACCACCCAACAGTACTTTCGATCCATCCAGAAAGTGATGTCCCAGATTGATGAGATCACCAAACGTGATGATGTCGCCATCAGCCGGTATGCCAAGTGGTTCAGCAAGTGGGCCGATGAAATCGACGCGCTCCCTATCCTGAACGTTGACCCAACTCTGCTCGAGTTCAGTCAAAAGCTAAGCGAGAGTTTCCGCCAATGTTCTGACGCTGTCGCCGGCATTCGCATTCAAGCGGGAGCACGTGGCGCACAGGTTTGGAATGGCATTGGTGAATACTATATGTGGACCAACGAACAATCCAATGTTCGCAATGCGATGCGCAAAGAAGAACAAGCACGCGGTGTCACTAGCGCTCGCGGAATTTACCGAGAAATCCAGAATGGCTTGCAAGATGTTCGTCGAATCATGGTCGACAAATACAAGCTTGAATTCTAAGTCTCGGCGTCTGTTAACGACTAATACCCCCAGTCGATTCTCTGCGGAGAATCGACAAACCTTTTGACTTATCAAAACTTCTTGTTCGCGAAGTAAACTCTATGACGAATCCATTTTTCAGAACGCTCCGTGCCTTCGGTTTGCCACTCGTTCTTGGCGCAATGTGCCTCCTGGCGGCTAACGGAACTGCTTCAGCTCAATCGTCTAATCCACCAGAAACAGTGGACCTTTTGGGCGCAGCCGAAACGCGTTCCGCTCAATTCGCGAAATCGTTTGATGCGGCGAAGGCGGACGAGCTGGCTAAGATGTTTTCGGCAGATGCCGAATTCGTGGATGAAGAAGGGAATATCTATCAAGGCACCGCCGAAATCCAAGCGTTGTTTACAGCCTTTTTCGAGAAGTTCCCTGGCGCCAAACTAACGTCGCAAGTCGATTCGATTCGCCCCATCGGTAAGTCGATGATGATCGAAGAAGGAACAAGGACTATCACCACAGCTGACGCGGCCACTTCCGCTACACAACGTTATCTGATGGTACTTGCCAAAGACAACACGGATGCCCAAAGTGACTCGTGGAAAATCTCAATGGTTCGAGAGTTCGCTCAAGATGCTCCCGCGACGCATTTAGATTATCTCATGCCACTTTCTTTGCTTGAAGGTGAATGGATCGACGAAAATCCAAGCGGTGCCACTCGTGTCAGCTACAAATGGAATGAAGAAAAGACTTTTCTATTGGGTGAATATACTGTTCAGATCAATGGCCAACCAGCGATGAAAAGTTCGCAACGTTTAGGCTGGGATCCTGTTCAGCAAAAGATTCGATCCTGGACTTTTGATGCCGATGGTGGCTTTAGTGAAGGCTACTGGACTCCCACAGAAAACGGCTGGATCGTGAAATCAACCGCCACACTTCCTTCGGGTGAAATTGGATCTGCGACTTTAATTGTCACGCTTCTCGACGATGATCGCATCAGTGTCAGCAGTCGAGATCGTGTGATTGGTAACAACGTTGAAGAACCCTTTGAAATTCAAATCGTTCGACGTCCTCCCGCACCGGCCAAGTAGTTTTTTTGCTTGGGAAGTGCGACTATGTTTTGGTTAGTTGATGTAATCTATTGCTGAGTGGGGATGATGAAGATGCAACGACAAATGAAGAACTATCTAGGGTGGATTGCAGTTGCCCTGTCGGTGTTTTGTTTGGTGCCTTCGTTGCAAGCTCAGCAGCGAGGGAACTTAGGTAATGGTGGTGCACGTGGTGGTGGCGGAGGCGGTGGTAGAGCCGCACCTCAAGCTCGTCCAAATGTGAGCCGTCCATCACCACAAGCCCGTCCCGCGACACCTAAGCCGAAGCTGCCGTCTGGAGGGGGTGGAGGAAATATTTCCAGGCCAAATCTCCCGACCAGCCGTCCGAATACACCAGCTGCACGTCCCAACATGCCCTCGACTCGACCGAGCATGCCAGCTGCGAAACCCAATTTGCCCACAACGCTTCCAGGCAATTTGTCGCGTCCTAATCTTAGCGACAGACCGAACACTAATACCCGTCCTGGGACCAATAATCGCCCAGATCCTATTACTCGTCCAACCCCCTCGTTGCCCACAACTCGCCCGGGCACATTACCTGGCGGCGGCATTGTACGGCCATCAGAACCAAGCACTAAACCAGCCCCACGACCAGGTCTGGGGCCGAACCGCCCGCTGCCGGGAGGTGGTGCAGGTGGTGGCTTAGATAACCTGCCCAACCGACCTACAACTCGCCCCACCGGCCCCTTGAAGCCCACGCTTCCACCAGGTGGCATCGGCAATGGTGGGATTGGTAACGGCGGCCTCAATCGTCCAAATATCGATCCACCTGCGATTCGACCGCCGGTGACAAAGCCATCTTTGCCCATCGATCGTCCTACAACCAAACCTGGCGAACGCCCCAACATCAATCCACCGATTGATAATCGACCTCTTCCAAACCGCCCACTACCAAATCGGCCACTACCGAATCGGCCGAATCCCCCTGATCGCCCAGTCACGTTACCAGGAACTCGACCAGGTCAACCAGGAGATCGTCCCATTACTCGTCCGCTACCGGGCGAACGACCACCGGGCATTTCCACGAAGCCTATTGATCGCCCCAATTTGGGCGGCATCAATCGCCCCGGCCCCGGCCCGAACGTGAGACCAGACCGTCCAATTATTGGTGGTGGCAATAACAACAACATCGGTAACAACATTGGCAACAACATCAACATCAATAACAACTGGAACAACATCAACGTGAACCGTCCCGGTTGGAATAACAACTGGAATAACAATTGGAACAACTGGAATGGAAATTGGGGTGGCAATTGGAACAACAATCACTGGGGTGATTATTGGTACAACAACCACATCAACATCCATCACCACAACTGGTATCACGGCTGCTGGCACGGACACTGGGGTGGCGTCTACTATCGCCCGATTGTGTTCGGTGCAAGCACATGGGGTTTGTATGGCTGGGGTTATCAACCTGCCTATGTGAATCCGTATTACGTAGCACCTGCCGTAGCGACAACTCCAGTCTACAACTATTCGCAGCCTGTTGTGGTTTACAACTACTCAACGACCAACACCACCACCGACAACTCGGTAGCAACGACCAATAACCCGCCAGCTGCCGATCCAGCAGCTGATGCGGCCTATGGTCGTTTTGATGAGTGTCTGCAGTTGTTCAAAGCGGGCAACTTCCGCCAAGCCTTAAGTGCTTGCGATGATGCGATCGCCAAGAGCCCGAATGATCCTGTGATGCACGAAGTTCGCGCACTCATTCAATTTGCTTTAGGGCAATACGCTAACGCGGCAGCAGTGCTCAACTCTCTCTTGGCTTCTTCGCCAGGAATGGACTGGACCACGTTGAGCAGCTTGTATGACGACATTGATACGTATACGCAACAATTGCGATTGCTCGAAGATTATTGCAAATCCAATCCTAAAGATGCTCCGGCTCAGTTCGTGCTGGCATATCACTATATGGTTGCAGGATATTCGGAAGAAGCAGCGGACGTTTTGAAGGTGGTTGTTAAGTTGCAACCCAAAGATTTAGTTGCTCAGCGCATGTTAGAGAGCCTAAGTCCGCCAGAAGATGCCGACGCAGACAAGACTGCTGAGGCACCTGCACCACAAACGAAGCCTGCAACCACCCAACCTAATGCGCAAGAAAAGCCAGCCGAAGCGGATGCGGCCAGCACGGATTTGGTAGGGAATTGGAAAGCGACCGAAGGGAAGGGGACAGTAACTCTGGCGGTTGACGAGAGCTTCAAGTTCGTGTGGAAGGCAACCAACGAGGGTTCACCTGCTATAGAATTGACGGGCAACCTGATGATTCAGGGGGAAATGATGATTCTGTCGAATGACGAACAAGGTAATTTGACGGGCAAAGTGGTCTCGGGGGGAGTCGATAAGTTCACATTTGTCCCCTCAGGCTCTCCAGCGGACTATCAAGGCTTAGTATTTGAAAGAACGCCCCCGAGTAAGTAATTTAGTGTTGGGCAGAAAAAGAGGCGTTATGCACGGAGCTCGATTCGCGAGTGACGTTTTTCGTATCGCTCTTCAACGAAACGGGTAGGGCAAGAAATTTTAACGAGGTGCTGTGTGCGTAAGCTGTTCTCTCAACTATGTGTTCCACTTGCATTGATTATCGGTTCTTACTCTGCATCCACATCGTCGGCACAAGACGATGTGTTGAAATGGGTTCCTGATTCATCCAACGCCATCGCCGTAGTGCGCGTCAAGGATTTGCTTGCCAGTAAAGTTGCCAAAGTAGAGAAGTGGTCCGACAGTAACCGACAAGCCTATGCTGCCGGTCTGACAGCCGCTCCTCCTTGGGCATCGATGGTCGTTCGCTCCACCAGCTTCCGTCCTGGCTCGCAGGATATCGCCACGACTTATTCTTTGTTCGTAAGCGACCGCACCATTACGATTGGTGAAATCGCTCGGCACGAAGGAACTAAGGCTGAAACGATTTCGGGTCGTCCAGCTGTTCTGTCCAATCGCAATGCCTACTTTGCATCTTTGGGTCCCAAGCTCATCGGTTCTGTTGATCCTGCGGATCGGCAAGCCGCAGCGCGTTGGATTCGCGAAGGTGCCTCCGACACCACCAATCCTGCTGTCACCTATTTGACACAAACCGTCAAAGATTTTCCCACTGCCGAGATGATCATTGCTGTAGATCTCGCCGATGCGATTGCATCCGAGAATGCACTCAAGTGGCTCGAATCGCTACCTGAAATGTCGAAAGCCAAGGACCTGAATCGCGTTGCCGATCTCTATTCCAAACTGCTGGGCATCACCTTGGCCATAGAGGTGACCGACACCATTAGCGGTCGCTTGGAGCTTGACTTTTCAGAAGATGTGCCTACCGATTTACAAGATGCAATCAAGTTGGCCCTCTTCAACTTCTTAACCGAGGCGGGCGCGGATGTAAACAATCTTCAGAATTCAAAAGTAACATTGAATGGCAAGACACTGGTCATGGAAATCCCAATGGACGTCGACGGCTTCCAACGGGTTCTATCACTGATTCGCTCACCACATCCCGACATTGCCAACGAACAAGCCACCAACCCCAACGAAGTCACCGGAATTGCAACACTTAACTACTATGACAACGTTGTTCATATCCTAAACAACTTGAGCCGCCAAAGTCGCAATTCGACCAGTTACGAACGAACGGCAACATGGCATGAGAAGTTTGCTCAACAGATTCAACAATTGCCCACCACCGGCGTCGATCCTGAAGTTCTCGCTTACGGATACGACACATCGAAGAAGCTCCGCAGTTTGGCAAGCTCGCTACGAGGCGTTCCTATCGAAGTCAATCAACTCGAAAGCTCGATTCGCGTTGACTACAACACAACCTATATGGCAACTGGAGCCACCCCCTTCGGTTTCATCTATCGCCCACTATTTGTTAATCCTCAGACCAACTTAAACGATGTTCGCACCCAGCAGGCCAATGTGGTTGCTCAAGATCAAGCGGACCGAGAAAAGGTTTGGTTGATGATGCGTGACGAGCAAAACGACGTTGCGACACGCATGTCGAAAAAGTACGACCTGAAGTTCCAAGTGCCGAAGTACTAATGCCTAAGTACTAGCCCTTGCGAATCGGGCGAACGCGTTTATGGCGACGCGATTTGCATCGATTGAGATCAACAAAGCCGACCTTTCCATGTGATTTGGGGGTCGGCTTTCTTCATTGATGTCCCCTGCAAGGATTACTACAACCTTGCTACGATATGAGAGTCGGAAGGGCTCACATTCGCCCCAAGACATGGCCACCCGTCCACTCATTCAGTCGTCTTCCAGCTAGCTCCGACAGCTAATGAAGCGAGCTGGATCTCGATTTTTCCCTAGACCTCTATTTGAAATTCGATACATCCCCATGAAAGCGATCGCCGTTCGTCCCGGAAAGCCGCACTCCGTCCATCTTCGAGAGATTCCTAAACCATCCGTGAACAGCATTCATGACGGTAAAGGCGTTTTGGTCAAGGTTCTGAAAGTTGGTGTCGACGCCACGGACCGCGAAATCAATGACGCACTTTACGGCAATGCCCCTCCCGGCGACGACTTTTTGGTTCTGGGCCATGAGTGCTTTGGAGTGGTCGAAGAAGTTGGCCCCAATGTGACCAGTGTCAAGCCAGGCGATTTTGTGACTGCAACCGTGCGTCGCCCAGGCGGTTCGATCTATGACAAGATCGGAACCAACGACATGACGAGCGAAGAAACCTACTATGAACGCGGCATCAACTTGCTTCATGGTTATCTCACCGAGTACTTCGTCGAAGAAGACACCTATATCGTGCGCGTCCCACAGGGACTTCAACATCTGCATGTGCTGATGGAACCAATGTCTTGTGCGGCCAAAGCAATTCAACAAGCTTACGATGCCCAACATCGCATGAAGGTCTGGCGTCCACGTCGCGCATTTGTTTTGGGTGCCGGCCAAATCGGCTTGCTCTCAACACTTGTTCTCCGACTCAAGGGCCTCGAAGTTTTCACTTTGGCGCGTGGCAAAGCTCCAAACCTGAAGTCCGAAATCGTGACCGGGATGGAAGCCAAATATATCAGTACCAGCGAAACACCGCTGGAAAAACTTGCCGAACAAGTCGGACGTGCCGACTTGATTATCGACGCTACCGGCAACAGCCAAATCTCCTTTGATGCCATGAAGGTGCTCGGCCACAATGGTGTTTTGGTTTGGACCAGCATCACCGGGGGTACCAAACAACACACTCTGCCATCCGATAAAATCAACATCGAATGGGTGCTCGGCAATAAATTGCTCGTCGGTTCTGTGAACGCGAACCGCACGCACTTTGAATCGGGCATCAAGGACTTGGCACTTGGTGAAATGATGTACCCAGGAGTGCTGCAGAAGATTCTGACCAATCCCGTCAACGGCTTGGATAACTATGCCGAAATGATGCGACTCCTGGTAGAAGACCAATCCGCTCTTAAGGTTTTTGTAAACGTAGCCTAAATCTATGAATGCGATCCTCAATCGCTATTCGATGCATCCTTCGCAGGAACGTCTTTTACAAAAGACGTTTCTGCCTAGGTCTCTATTCTCGCTTGGCTGCCTATTCTTGCTGGCGGCCGTTAGTTGCGGATGCAGCTCTTCCGATACGCCGAAACCCAACCCCAACGAAAAAAGCTGGGACGCACAAGTTGCCGAACTGAAGTCGGGCTCCACGGACCAAATAGAAATCACAGCGGAACCTGTGATCGATGATCAGCTGGAACAATTGATGGGTAACACCGAGTTGCGGAAGCTGATACTCGACCAGGGTAGCATCACGGACCGCAGCGGCGAAACATTAGCAAGCTTCAAGAACCTATTGCAACTGAAATTGCGAGAATCGCCTCTGACCGATGTCAGCATGATTGAGATCAACAAACTTCAAGCCCTGATGTTTCTCAATTTGCCGCACGCCGACATTACCGCGGTGGGGATCAAAGCTTTAGCTCAACACCCAAATCTTCAACAACTTCGCTTGGGTGGTCCCGGCATCAATGATGATGCGGTTGAGGCAATGCAACTGCTCCCTGAACTGCGTTATGTGCACATTATAGGCCCGCGTCTTACCGAGAAGGGTGTTCAGGCATTGGCACTCATCCCCAAACTTCAATCCCTTTATGTCGACGACTGCGACCTACCTGAAGAAGCCTGGGACGAGTTGCTCAAACAACGTCCCGACATTCATTTCCATTTAGATCAACAGCATTTAGATCGCGACCCGGGCAAGCATCCGCATTAAATGAAAAAACGCTTCCTGTCATGAACCGTAACCTTAGGCTACTGACGAAATGAAGCGTTCCAATTTATTACGCAGCTTTGCAAACTACCTTACATGACTGGCTCAATCGAAGCCTTCATGCTCACGTTGATCTGACTGCTGCTCAAAGGATCGCCACCGAACGCATGAATCTGATCGCGTTTCAGTTCGGCATGTTCTTTAGTAGTCGTCAAACAAATGGCGCGACCGGAAGAGTCAACCACCTTGGCGATTTCACGTCCCTTTTCATAGGTATGCCCGAACAAATCGTGCATCATGCGAATCACGTAATCGAAGGTGTGATTCGGATCGTCCCACAAGACAACGTTGTAACGCGGTTGTTGTTTAGGCTTGTTCTTTTCCTTAACAACAGCATCGACCTTGGGTTCAGCAACTTCTGGTTCAAGTACAGCAGCGGATGACTCGTTCATAAACCTCTTTTTGACCTCAACCACAGTATCTCTTTAGGTGGAACCTACTGCTTAGGCGGAACCTATTCCATGAGCCTGCTTGGCCGACATTCGATAAGCCGAAAACGCTACGATTTGTAACTTAGGATCTACTAGGTGCCCCCACCAGGATTTCCTGCCAGGTGATCACCCACCGCAAGCTTCCCGAAACGGAAAAGACTTCGCGGAGGAAGAGTCGCTAAGGCGCCTACTGTATCGAACAGTAAGGCGTTACAATCAGCAGCGAAGGGATGCGACCGGCACTCATTCTAGCGGTCGCAACGGGAACTTGGACAGTGTTTTTTTATCCCAAGAATCGGATTTTTTCGAATAGACCATCCTGGACGAAGCTCATATGAACGCCATCGCAGCCGTTGAGAAATACCTTGATTCTGCCAAAGAATCCCAGCTGGAAGACCTTAAACAATGGCTCCGCATACCGAGCGTCAGCGCTGACCCAGCCCGAAAGGCGGATGTCGCTAAAGCCGCTCAGTGGGTCTATGACCGCCTCAGCCAGTTGGGTCTTCAAACCGAGCTGATTCCGACCAAAACGCACCCCTTGGTGTTGGCCTCGACTCCACCAGTTCCCGGCAAGCCGGTTGTTTTAGTATACGGACACTACGACGTCCAACCACCTGATCCATTAGATCAGTGGACAACACCGGCATTCGAACCCGATGTTCGAAACGGGAATATCTATGCCCGTGGAGCAACCGACGATAAAGGCCAAGCCCTTACGCACATTCAAAGTGTTGCCGCCTGGATTAAGTCGGGCCAGGCACTCCCATTGCAAATCAAGTTTCTCATTGAAGGTGAAGAGGAAGTTGGGAGCGAAGCGTTAGCCGAATATCTCAAAGAGCATGCCTCTAAACTTGCTTGCGACGTCATTGTCATTTCCGACAACTCGCAATACGCCAAAGGCGAACCGGCCATCACCTATGGCCTGCGCGGCATCGCTTATTTTGAAGTATGGGCTTACGGTCCTAAACAAGATTTGCATTCTGGCGTGTTTGGTGGTTCGGTCACCAATCCGGCGATTGCACTCTCGCGTTTGATCGCGGCTCTGCATGATTCCAACGGCAAAGTGCAGCTCCCTGGATTTTATGATTGCGTTGTCCCACTCAAAGATTCGGAACGAGCACGCTGGGCCGCATTGAACTTTGATGACTCCAAGATGGCCAAGCAGCTCGGCGTAAGTGCATTGGCTGGTGAAGCGGGCTACTCAACACTCGAACGCCGCTGGGCTCGTCCCACTTGCGACGTCCATGGCTTGATGGGTGGCTATCAGGGTGAAGGTGGCAAGACGATCATTCCAGCTTGCGCAGGTGCAAAGGTCAGCTTCCGTTTAGTTCCCAATCAAGATCCAGCGACGGTCGCCAAACAGTTCCAAGAGTTTGTGTCCAACTTCAAACAGCCAGGCATTCGCTTTGAAGTGAAAGACCTTCATGGGGGTCCTGGTGTAGTGATCGATCCCGATAGTCCATTCATGAAGGCTGGCGAACGAGCCGTCACATCGGCCTTTGGTAAGTCGCCCGTTTTGATGCGGGAAGGTGGATCGATCCCCATCGTTGCAGATATGGTTCAACGCACCCAAGCGGCTGTGCTGTTGCTCGGCTGGGGACTCGATGATGATAACGCTCATAGCCCCAACGAAAAATTCGCTGTCGAAGACTACTATCGCGGCATTCGCGCCAGTGCTCATCTCTGGCAAGAACTCAGCCAAATCGGCAAGTAAGTCCTGGTCTTATTGATGTGTCCTTCAAAATTTTTTCAACTTCTCCAACGTTAACAACAGACCTATATGCTCGATCGAAAATACATCGTTGAAAACGCGGCAGCTGTCCATGAAAACTGTGTTCGTCGTGGAGCTGCGTGCGATATAGAACGCATCGTTGAATTGGAACTTCTGCGACGCAAGAAATTGCAAGAAGCCGAAGATTACAATCGGCAAGCCAACGAAGTTAGCAAATCGATCGGAGCCGCTCCGCCCGAAAAGCGAGAAGAATTGAAAGAGAAAGGTCGGCTGCTTCGTCAACAGAAAGAAGCCGCTCAAGCAGAACACGATCAAATTGATCGCGACATTCATGAGCTCGAAGTCCGAGTTCCCAACCTCACCCACCCCGCAGCTCCAATCGGTGCCGATGACAACGCGAACACCGAGTGCGGACGGGGCAAAACACCTATTCCCAAGTTCGATTTCAAAGCCTTGGATCATCTCGAGCTCGGCAAGAAACACGACATGATCGATTTCGAAGCGGGTGCACGTGTATCGGGTGCCGGCTTTTACTTCTTGAAGAATGATGCCGTGCTATTGGACCTAGCCTTGCAACAATACGCAGTACAGTATTTGGTTGCGCGAGGCTTCGTCCCTGTCATCACACCTGACTTGGCACAAAGCAGCATCCTGCAAGGTATCGGCTTCATTCCACGTGGTCCTGAAACTCAAATTTACAGCGTTGAAAACACCGAACTTAACTTGATCGCCACCGCCGAGATTACACTCGGTGGTATGCTCGCCGACCAAGTGGTTGAAGCCGAACAATTGCCATTGAAAATGGTAGGCGTTAGCCATTGCTTCCGCACTGAAGCGGGTGCTGCGGGCCGCGCATCCAAAGGCCTGTATCGTGTCCACCAATTCACCAAGATCGAAATGTTCGCCTTCACCTTGCCTGAGCAAAGCTCGGATATCCATGAAGAGCTACGGCAACTGGAATGCGACTTGTTCGACGGACTTGAAATTCCATATCGTGTTGTCGATACGGCCACGGGCGATCTCGGCGGTCCAGCGTATCGCAAATACGATTTGGAAGCTTGGATGCCAGGTCGCGGTGAAAGTGGCGAATGGGGTGAAGTGACCAGCACATCCAACTGCACTGACTATCAAGCGCGTCGACTCAACATCCGCTATCGAGTTAAAGGCCAAAAGGGAACGCAATTGGTGCACACACTTAATGGCACTGCGATTGCGATTAGCCGCGCTTTAATCGCCGTCATGGAAAATCATCAACGGGCCGATGGATCGATTGCTGTCCCAAAGGCTTTGCAACCATGGGTCGGCAAAGCTGTGATTGGCGGCTAATTCAAAACGCTTCTTCAGTATCTGAGACACCAAAATGATTCGAGCGATATCGTTCCGCGCAATGGTTGCAATGGCATCTTTGGCTCCAGCCGCTTTGGCATCAGAACCAGATCGCTCGTGGCCCCAGTTCCTCGGGCCGACTGCTCAAGGTATCAGCACATCGACAGACCTGCCTGAACGCTGGAGCGAATCGGAAGGCATCATTTGGAAACAAGACTTACCAGGTAGCGGCTGGTCCTCACCTATCATCCAGAATAATCGCATCTACCTGACAGCCGCTATTGAAGAGGAAAAGGGCCTTACACTCTCTTTGCTCGTATGCGATTTGCAAACCGGCAAAATCGTGAAGCAAACCGCACTCTTCAACCACCCCAGCGCAAGTGTTCCCGATATCCACCAAAAGAATAGCCAAGCGAGTCCCACTCCGATCGTCCGTGGTGACCGGCTCTATATCCATTTTGGTCATCTCGGTACATTAGCAACGGATCTAGATGGAAACGTGATCTGGAAACGGACAGACCTGCAATACGCTCCCGTGCACGGCAATGGTGGCTCTCCACTATTGTTTGATAATCTAATGATCTTCAATTCGGATGGCGGGGCAGATCCCTACGTAATCGCGCTTAATGCACAAACGGGCGAGACCGTTTGGAAAACACCCCGTCCTGTAAAATCTGAAAAGAGCTTTTCCTTCTCGACACCAACACTCATTGAAGTCGATCGCAAGCCACAACTAATCTCTGCTGGGTCTGACATCGTACAAGCTCTTGATCCAACCACCGGCAGCGAAATCTGGCGAGTGCGCTATGATGGCTTTTCAGTTGTCCCGCGTCCCATCTTTGTCGGTGGCAAAGTTCTATTGAGCACTGGCTACATGCGACCGCAACTGCTGGCGATCTCACCATCAGGGAAAGGTGATGTTACCGAGAGCCATGTAGAATGGAGCAAACCGAACGTCGCCCCAAACACACCTTCGCTTGTGAGCGATGGCAATCTCGTCTATTGCGTTACAGATGCAGGCATCGCTCGAGCTTTACGAGTGAGCAATGGTGAAGAAGTATGGCGAAAGCGATTGGGTGGCAACTATTCGGCTTCGCCATTGCTCGCCGATGGCAAAATCTACTTCCAAAGCGAGCAAGGTGAGTGTGTTATCCTGCGGGCAAACGAAACTGGCGAAGAAGTCGGACGCAATGAACTACCAGGACGAATTTTTGCATCGTACGCTGTTACCGACAACGACCTAATCATCAGGTCCGAGTCAGCACTTTACCGGGTTGGTCGCTAAAGCGCATTAACAGCTCTTCGAGCATGAAACGCGTGCGTTCATCGTGAGAGTGCGAGCCTTTTAGCTTTCGATCGGCCTCTAATAACCAGAGCAGAATCTTGCTCGCTCGAGCTCGACCGATACGTCGCAATTGACGTTCCGCATTTCCCAAATCGTTTTTGCGGAAACCAGCCAGCGCTAGGGCTTCCGGTATCTTAAGCGTTTTGGAAACCCGTTCCGCTTGTTCAATCAACTGCACGGCCACGCCGAAACGCCGTAAGCCCCATGACAATTGCGGTAACAGCGCATTGATCGATTCTCCCGTAGCCAACAAGCGATCAACATGAGCCAGTGCTTCTGCCACACGCCCTTCGGCAACTTCTTCCAAAATCGTCCACACGGTTTGCAATCGCCAGCCACCTACCGTTTCTTTAAGCGTTTCGTCCGAGACTGTCCCATCTTTTCCAGCAAACAGAGCCAGCTTGGCAAGTTCATTGTCAAGGAACGAAAACTCCGTCCCTACTAGCTCGAGGATCTTTTCTGCTTGCAATTTATTAAGGCGAAGGTGGTGGTGTTTTTGAGCGTGCACCAACAACCATTTCTCGATCTTCAAATGGTCTGGCGGTTCCCCCCATTCCTTGAGCTTAGGTATCGAAGCCCTCACGGCCAGCCCAACCTCGGCAACAGCTTTGGCAAGCTTGGTCGTCGACATCCATGTAGATGTCTCAAGGATCAAGATCGAATCCGACTTTGATTTCTCGACCCATTTTTCCAATTGCGGGCGATGGGCAGTGATGAACTTGGCCGCGTTGCGGACCACGACGACTTTCTTTTCATCTTGATCAAACAATGAAACCGTGGAAACTTCATCATTGACATCCACCCAATCGGAATCATCACCATCAAAGTAATGTACCCATTCGGCATGCACTCCCGTTCGCTCAATCAGCCAGTGCAAGGCTGAGCGACGCAGAAAAGCATCGTCACCGAACACAACGCCAATCTTGCCGACAGTTTTGCTGTCGGCACTTGGCTTCAATAGTTCTTCGACGATACAAAGCGGCTGAGACATCAGAGGAGGACCATCGCTAATTGTTGACGAACCGATCAACCACGCACAACGCCCACTACTTGGCTGTACTTTCCACCAAGGTATCTTGAATTGCCTTAGCTTCTTCTGAAGAGGCCACATCGCTATGGCAACTCGCTTTCTGACCATTGCCGGCCACAACCTTTTTGGTCTTGCTGGCTAAACGGTGGATCTCATCTGGCGACAACACACCCCGCTTTTCCAAGATTTCTTGCTGCTCGGAAGTCAAAGCGGCAGTCACCTTGGCTCGCTCCCACTGGTATTGCTCTTCTTTGCCGGAATGGAACTCCACGATTTCCTTCGAAATACGAACACTGCACCAATCATGCCCGCACATCGCGCAGAAGTCGGTGTCCACGTCGAGGTCTTCGTCGTGATAAGCGCGAGCCAAGTCGGGATCGAAGCTCAATTCAAAGTGCTTTTCCCAATTCAATGCGGCGCGAGCTTTGGTGAGTTCGTCATCGCGATCGCGGGCACCGGGGATACCGAGCGCCACGTCTGCTGCATGGGCGGCGATTTTGTAAGCGACGCAACCTTGCTTCACATCGTCGCGTTTAGGTAGGCCCAAATGTTCTTTAGGCGTCACATAACACAACATGCTCGCACCGTGGAAGCCAGCGGCTGTTGCACCAATGCAACTGGTGATGTGATCGTAACCGGGGAACATATCGGTCACCAATGGTCCCAAGACATAGAATGGGGCACCATGACAAAGTTGCCGCTGGAGCTTCATGTTGTATTCGATCTGATCGAATGGAACATGGCCAGGTCCTTCAACCATAACCTGCACACCGCATCGCCAAGCGCGTTCGGTCAATTCGCCTAATGTAGCCAATTCCGAAAGTTGCGCGATATCGGTCGCATCGGCTAGACCACCTGGACGCAAACCGTCTCCAATCGAAAATGTCACATCATACTTGCGCATGATCTGGCAAATATCTTCCCAATGTGTGTACATCGGATTCTGTTGTTGGTGATGTAACATCCATTTTGCTAAGAGCGATCCACCGCGACTGACGATCCCAATCAAACGACGTTTCACATAAGGTAAGTGTTCACGCAAAACACCTGCATGGATAGTGAAATAATCAACGCCTTGGCTGGCTTGATATTCAAGCGATTCCAAGATGAGCTCTACACTCAGTTGTTCGATTTTGCGTCCAATGATCATCGAATAAATGGGGACCGTTCCGATGGGTACGCGACTGTTTTGTACGATAGCGGCGCGGCACGCATCGAGATCACCACCGGTGCTCAAATCCATCACCGTATCAGCGCCCCAACGTTCGGCCCATTGCAACTTCTCTACCTCTTCATCGGTGCTCGATGAAACAGGTGACGCCCCCATGTTGGCATTGATCTTGGTCTTGGACGCGCGGCCAATGCACATCGGATCAAGCTTGTATCCCAAATGAACTTTGTTTGCGGGGATAACCATGCGGCCAGCAGCGACTTCATCACGCACCTGCACTGCGGTCAGATGCGATTCACGTTCTGACACGCGTGTCATCTGCGGAGTTACAACGCCAAGTCGTGCGAACTCCAACTGAGTGCTGGGGACAAAGGCGACTGGAAAACGAACTCGTCGCCATGAACCATCGGCTTGTTCAAAGACCACCTCACCATTGTTCTTCAGCGCACCGCTGCTTGGTCCTTGACTCAACTCTTCCGTAGCCCAACCTTCTGGAAGAAAATCCCAAGCGGTCTTCTCTGAAGCGGGTGGCATACCTGGAGTATCCGGAGACGAATACGTATAGGCACCAGCGCGGCCTGGCAAAATGGTTGGCTGTTTTGCGAAGCTGCCAGGAGTTGTCCCTGCGCGTTCTGAGGATGGATTATTGCCAAGTGAAGGAAGCGTCCAGCGATCCGATGGCTTGGTAATCGACATGTTTACACCTTGCTAGAAAAAAAGGGGGCTCCGCGATTTGGTCTCGCCCAGAGCAGGCCCTGAAAGCATCTACGCTAACATCGTATCCGGTTGTGAAGAATGGTCCAACGCCCGCACCCCGGTTGCAGTCCCCATTGGGCTGGATTTCGGGCAAAATCCGCTACGGAATTTCGATTTTCGAAGCCTTTTCGCTCCACCCGGAAGCAGGCCACTGAAGCCTGCTAAAAGAAAAGAAGCGGCTCTCAGAATTCTGGACCGCTTCATCTTAAAAACTGGGGAAAATCGCGATTACTTTCGGCGGATTGCGCGCCTAGGTCGGCCACTTTTTATTGGGGCCTCAATCATCAGTCGTTAATAGGACGAAAGCCCTTGATTCGACCGCGTGGGGTCAAACCTTCTACATCAATCGGCAAATCTAATCGATAGACACCGATGTTGGCAGCGCGATCGACCGCTTCGATTCGCAAATAGATTCGCTTCGGTAGGTTGGGCTCTGCAGGCCAGAGATAACGACCAGTGTTCTTCAGCCCAGATGCCACGGTTGTCCATGGTCCATCACGGCGTTCACTAAACGATATGCTGATGGGGCGATCGATCAATTGGTCGTCAACGCACGAGTAATCAATAACCAAATGCCCAGCCTCTTCGCCGGCCCCATATACCGCGCTGATGATCTTCACGTCCGGAGCTTTAGTATCAACAAAGATCCAAGCATCGGCTGGATCACCCGCTCGCGGTTGATTGCTGGCGATCAAGTTAGAACCGACGATCACCACGCGGAAACCAAACATTCCTTCTTCATCTACGCGGATATCGAATGGGCTCTCGCGATCTTCGTCTTCGCCCCACTTGCTCCACGTTTTGCCATTGTCCATTGTTCCCCACAGTTCAATACCAGAGACTTGACTACCACGAGTCATGTCAATGTCGTAATCCAAACTGAAGGCTTTGGAACGTGAGTAGTATGTATTTTGATCCGTGGGCCCCATCGGAACGGCGTGAGGATCGTTTTCAAATCCTTCATCTTCGCTTGGCACGGGAACGTGTGGTGCTGGCTGTGAACGTTCAACAGGCTTCTCAGTTTCAACCAGCATCTTGGGCGCGGCAGGTGCCATCGATGGTGCATTGGGCTGCATCGTGCCATCGACCACAGGTTGCCCGTTTCCACTGGGCATCGGCTCAGGTGGTGGCAACTCTTCCACTGCGGGTACGCTCTCTGCTTCAACGCTCGAAGGGGAATTCAAACCTTCGATTTTTGTGGGCTCATTCGGAACACTATCGCTCAAACGCAACTCGGACGAACCATCTTGCGCTGCCGCTAATCGCCCGGGCCCCTTGGAACCCGCATCCGAGCGGGCGAACGTAGCATTAGCCCCTGGCTCTGCTGGAGTGGGTTGCACTTTGATCGAACCGTTATTGGCATAACGCTCTGTGTTTGGTTCGCTGCCAGGTTTGCTTGATTCCCATTGGGCAACGGAGCGCCCCGGCGAACTGCTCTTGCCTGCCAATGCAGAGACATCGCTAGGCTTACCCGACCCTTTTTGCGTCAACGGTGCGCCAGCCAAAATTCGAGCATTACCCTGCGACTGTGTAAGACGTTGCTCTTGAATCCCTTTCGCGCTCATGCCGGGATTCCAAGGCGAGGCACCAGGCGTATGCTCAAGCGGCTGATGACGTTCTTCGGGCCAAGCCACAGCATCTTGATTCGGTTGTTGCTTTTGACTGGCAAGCTGCAAACCGCCTAACGAAGCGGTGCGTGGCACGCTATACATGCGAGTGATTTCGGACTTATTGCCAGCGCGGTCGGCAGCCGTTAATCGCACCATCACATTGCGGACAGCAACGTCGGGCTGCCACGTTTTTTCGCCAGCGAAGAGGCCAGGTATCGAACCGGGCTTGAACTCGACAGGTATCGCATTCCACTTGAGCTCTGTGTCGGTTTGATATTCGAGCACAACCGAATTCGGATCAATCCACAACTCGGCAATGGTGCACTGCGCGAGGATTTCACCATTGTGATTCATATCCACCGCCAAACCCAAATCAGGCTTAGTGGTATCAATCACGACATACAGCATTTCGTTTTGATTGGGATAAGCCATCCCACGTTCATCGATCGTTCGCAAGCTAAACCAAAAACCGCCATCCTCTTCTGCAGCGAAAGAAAAGCCGCGTGCTTCAGGTCGGGCGCGTTCGTAGGTTTGCCACTTCTCGCCACCGTTGCGGCTCAACAACAATTGAACTTCGACAGGTTGGCGGCCAGTAGGCGCCACAGAGAAGGGAATGGAAAAGCGTCGGGCCGCGTAAAAGACGGGTTCCAGTTCTTTGCTCGGTTTTCCGCCAGCCTCACTACCACCGTCGATGGCAGGGTAGTAGTCCTTGGAATTGGATGTGGCGGAACTACCGGTTGCCGGAGCGGTTGCGTTACCGTTTGCTGAACCGGTGGTCGCATCTGGGCTCTGAGCCAGCAACGATCCGGGCGCCGCAGACAGGGCCGACAAAAGCAAAGCTGAAAAGACTTGACGATTCCAATTTCGAGTCATGCCTGAACGCCTAATTAACCTTTGAGTTTCCAAAGAGAATCCGTCCAAACATGGGGCAATCCCCAATCCGCCAGCCCACCTCAACCACTGCAAAATTCTTTAGCGAGGTCGACCGGCACGTTACCATGCGTACAGACCTCACCACGTACCCCTGTTGGTTCAAGCGGCTTCAAGTTGGTTTCGGATCAGGTGGGTAGGGCAAGTTAAGTCCAAAAAAATGTGGTGTGTGATTTTCGCCTATCCGGCTGCCTGGCGTTCGGGTCAGTTAAACCTTAACGACTGCCCAAGAACTCCGACTTACATGGGAAGCTGCGATAATGCTGAACCTTTCGACTACTCAGAATGGTCTTCGATACTATACTGGTGTGATCATTTGACAAAACGCTGCCCCCGTACCTGCATGTGAAGTGTTGCTGTGAATTCTTTGCCAACTTGCCGATATGAATTCGATGTCATCGTCGTTGGAGCGGGCCATGCCGGTACCGAAGCCGCCGCTGCTGCCGCGCGACTTGGCGCGAAGGTCGCTCTTTTGACGGGTAATTTGGACACCGTAGGCCAAATGAGTTGCAACCCTGCCATCGGTGGCGTTGCCAAAGGACATGTAGTGCGCGAGATTGATGCACTCGGCGGCTTGATGGGAGAGTGCATCGATGCGACTGGTATTCAGTTTCGCATGCTCAATCAACGCAAGGGGCCAGCAATGCACTCGCCCCGCGCTCAAGCGGATAAAAAGGCATACCAATTCGACATCAAACGCCGCATCGAAGAAACTGAAAATCTTTCGCTCTGCCAAGAGTTAGTTGAAGACCTTATCGCCGAAGAAGTTCAAGGTACATCCTACATCCGCGGCGTTCGTGTGCGCGGTGGTGCGGAGTTTCGCGCTCCAGCTGTGGTGTTGACTACCGGTACATTCTTGCAAGCCATCATGCACACCGGTGAAGCCAAAACGGCCGGCGGTCGGGCAGGGGAGGGGACTACTTCCGGCATCAGTCAAGCTCTGCTGCGTTTGGGCTTTCGTGTCGAGCGCTTCAAGACGGGAACTCCACCAAGACTGCTCAGTCGTTCGATCGATTACTCCCAAACCGAACGCCAACCAGGTGATGAAGATCCACAACCCTTTTCGTTCCTCACAGAGAAACTAACGCAGGAACAACTTCCGTGTTGGATCACCTACACCAATCAAGCTGTCCATGATTTGATTCGCGATAACTTGCATCGCGCCCCGATGTATAGCGGACAGATTCGAACTTGTGGTCCACGCTATTGTCCCTCGATCGAAGATAAGATCGTGCGTTTTGCGGATAAGACACAGCACCAACTGTTTCTTGAACCAGAAGGTCGTTTCACACAAGAAGTATATGTGAATGGAATCTCAACCTCGCTTCCACGCGACGTTCAAGACTCTATCCTCCGTTTAATACCAGGCTTACAACATGCGCAGATCATGCGCTATGGCTATGCGGTCGAATATGATTTCTGCCCACCAGATCAATTATTCCCAACCCTGGAAACCAAATCGATTCAGGGCCTGTATTTCGCGGGCCAAATCAACGGCACCACTGGCTATGAAGAAGCTGGCGGTCAAGGACTCATCGCAGGAGCCAATGCGGCCTTGAAATTACTAGGCCGGCCCGCCTTGATTCCGCGGCGCGATGAAGCCTACCTCGGCGTATTGGTTGATGACCTGGTGACACGTGGTGTGGATGAACCGTATCGACTCTTCACCAGTCGAGCTGAATTTCGTTTGATGCTGCGCCAAGACAATGCTGACCGACGCCTCACACCGCTTGGGCACCAACTCGGCATGATTTCCCACGAACGCTGGCAAGCATTTCAAACCAAAGAAAACGCTATTGCACGAGCTAAAGAGTTGCTGGAAGCCAAACGTGTGGAACAACAACCGGCATCCAAATACCTGCGCCGCCCCGAAGTCACTTGGGATGAAATGAAGCAGCGCATACCCGAACTGCAAGAATTCTCGCGAACGGTGGCTGAACAAGTTGAGTATGACATCAAGTACGAAGGTTATGTGGTGCGTCAGACTCAACAGGTCGAACGTCAATTGCGTCTCTCGACCAAACGTCTTCCCGCAGACTTTCCTTACGAAACGATTCCAAGCCTGCGAACAGAGGCAAAACAAAAGTTGACCAAGATCAAGCCAGCGAGTTTAGATCAAGCAAGCCGCATCAGTGGTATCACGCCAGCAGATCTCGCTGTCTTGTTGGCTTATCTAGAACAACCTCATCGCCGCAAAACGGACGCATGATGGGACGATGATTCGCTCGCGTCGGTTACCGAACGCGAAACTCCGACATGCTACTTCGTTTGCAAATGGAGTTTGGTGAAGTTGTAAATCATCGATTGAACTTCGGTTTCCGTTGTGCTTGAAGGCACAAATGGCTGGATGGTAAGCACTTTGCCGCGGACGTAGGCAACCAGTATTTCTGAATTGTCTGCGTAACCTATCGAGTCGCGCCAAAACCGATTAACGGCTACACCCGCTGTGGTTTGCTCCAAGCCCATCTCTTCCGCAATCAACTTCCACTTGGCAATTCGCTCAGCGATTTGCTCGGATCGTAGATAATGCATCGGATCGAAACGTTCGGGGTTTTCTCCAGCAATTCCTTTGGGCATGGTGATGATCAAAAAGATAGGCAACTTGTGTTCTTTGCCCAAACGGTCAACCTCAATCAAGATTTTCTTCCATTCCGGCTTGATATCATCCCGACAGAAAATCAGGAGCGCAGGACGTTCCACATCGCGCATCGATTTGAAATCGCTCTTCGAGTTGGGCCCGCAAATCGGCTCTACCACACACACAGGTGGAAACGCTCCCACTTGAATTGGATGCACGAACGACTTGCCAAAGATTCGAGACTCTTCGACGTCGGATTCGATCGGCTCTTGAGCTACAGATGCAGTCAGCCCAAATAACAAACTGAGCAAAAGGAAAATCAAAGTCGCTGGACAAAGATCGCTGACTCTGGTCATTCGTCACGACTCCTTTTTGAAGCGAGTGAATTAGAGATAGAACATCACTGCCCACTTTTTTGAGTGCTGAGCATTGTCATTGGATCATATCGAGTGTCCGTTCGACGATAAGGTGGACCGCATTTCCCAGCGAGATTGATACCGGGTACCGTTAGAAAAGTTAAACCGATGCTAACGCATTACGGCTAATGGGGCTTCTTACCCAATCCCGCAAAGTCCACGTCTCTTTCCCAGAGTTTCTGAACCGTTTTTTTTCGCACCATTTTTCGCTTTTGGCCACAAAGACAACAGTGACATAGACTTACGTCGAAAACATCAATCTTGACCCGCCCGTTTGAGCCGATATAATCCCCTGAGTAGTGAATCCTGGCAATCTCGGCAGAAGCGGAGGGTGCTGCAGGATACATCGTTAGTAGGGTTTCGGTAGATTTGTTACCTTACAGGCTAAAACGTTTGGGAGCCGCGCGCTAACCGCAACGTGGCCTTCACCACGGAGGGATCTATGTCGGTGTCCAGTAAGACTGTATTTACCACGGGCGAAGCAGCCAAGATCTGCAAAGTCAGTCAGCAAACCATCATTCGCTGCTTTGACAACGGAACGCTCAAGGGATTTCGAGTTCCAGGTAGTCGCTTCCGCCGAATTCCGCGGGATCAGTTGTTCAACTTCATGAAGGACAACGGCATTCCTACGGACGCTCTAGAAAGCGGCAAGAAGAAACTGCTAATCGTCGATGACGATGCTGAACTCATTGAATTGATGTCGGAAGCCTTTGACCGTGATGGACGTTTCGATATCCGAACCGCTAACAACGGCTTCGATGCAGGGATGAAAGTCAAAGAGTTCCGCCCTGACCTCGTTATTCTCGACGTCATGCTGCCCGATATCAACGGCAAAGAAGTTTGCCAACGTGTTCGCAGCGATGAATCGTTGGATATGGTCAAGATCATCTGCATCTCGGGTATGATCGAACAAGATAAAGTGGCAGACCTCAAAGAAGCAGGTGCCAACGACTTTATTCAAAAACCATTCCAAGTCGATCGCTTGATTGAACGATCTTGCGATTTGCTGGAAATCGATCGCCCAGTTGCCACCTAATCGTATTGTCAACAGACTAACGAAACGGCGACCGATGCGGTAACACGTGCCCATACAGTGACATGTAAATTCTGTGACTGTTGAAACCGTGACACTGCTCGATACGGGTTCGTTGTTTGAATTCAAAATGGGGTGAATAGTCTTCACCCCGTTTTCTCCCCCACATACCTGATCTATGTGACCGCTTTCCCACCTCTTTTCCCTTCCCATCCGAGCATATCATGACCCATCAGGGTATGTTCCTCGAATCAACGCAACTCCAATTACTACATGCGATTCGGCGTTGGGAAGCAAACCTCAATCACCCCACGCTCCTCGGCGAAACAGAACTACAGCAACTCTTGGACGCAGATCTCTGCTTTAAGCAATGGTTGCTGCAGCCAGGCTACCCAACTTCCACGCCCGGTTCGTTGCTGCCTATTTGCCAATCCCTACATGAGCGTTTACTTGGCACCCCAACATTAGTCGCTGCGGGAATTGCCGATGCGATGCATCAAGCCATTCAAAATCGCTTGCTCCGCCAGAACTTTGCCGCTGAAGTTGCGAAATGCCAACGAGATATGCTCTACAACCTCGCGTATGGCTTGAGTCACGAAATCAACAATCCCTTAGCCAACATTTCAACCCGCGCTCAATTGCTTCTCCCACAAGCTCGCAACGAGAAAGAGAAACAATTGCTGGGAAACATCGTCGATCAATGCCAGCGAGCTTTTGAAATGCTGGGGGACTTCATGCAATGCGCCAAAACCCCGACTATTTCTTGGGAGTGGTTGGATGCCATTCAACTTTTTCAAACTACCGTCGACACGTTTGTACAAGCGGGAACTTCGCATGTGGAATGGAAAGTACACACTCCTACAGAAGCTCCCGTCATTCAGAGCGACCGCAATTTACTCATCTCGATCTTAGAAATCCTTATTCAAAACAGCCTTGAAGCCTTGGGCGCACATGGCACCATTGTCGCCCGTTTAGGTTTCAGCAAATCACATTGCGAATTCTCTATTCAAGATACCGGACATGGACTCTCCTTGGAGTCTCGCCAACATGCGATGGACCCATTCTATAGTGGACGCGATGCTGGGCGAGGTATTGGCTTAGGTCTTTGCAAAGCCAACCATTTTGCCAAAGCTCTTCGAGCCGAACTGACACTCTCAAGCCAAGCTGGAGCGGGCTGCCTGGCCAAACTTAGCATCCCGTTGTCACGGAATCAGCGTCCCAGCTAGATCGATCTTTTTTCCCGAGATAGCTTTAATTTGGTAAGCTGACAGAGTACTTTGTTGCTTAACAAACAGTCGTTTCAGACTTGGTTAAGTCCGTTGGCGGTCACCTGCTAAGGCATGGCGAAAGTGATCGCTTTTCGTTGGATAGCAGTCTGTCGGCAACAATCGATCCGCCTGAACAGCGTGGGAGAATCTCGTGTCAGAAAGTCCTTTTGGTTGGTGGTCTGTTATTCCTCCCGTTCTGACCATTGTGCTTGCCATCTCGACGCGGCGAGTTGTTCCCGCATTGCTACTGGGCATCGTTGCGGGAACGTTGATTTGGAATTTTGCTCCCCGCATAGCCCCCAAAGAACCGACCGTGGCAACCGCAGCTACGGATGCCAAGCCCTCAGAAACGCCAACCTCCGAAACGACTACATCAGTCCCCCCCCAGCCTACTTTATCAGCTTGGCTTGTGGAATTTTTCGAAGGACATCTCTGGCATAACCTAGCTGATGGCGACCACCTGCGGGTTCTCTTCTTCACCGTGATACTCGGCATGCAAATCTCCTTGATCCATGCTTGCGGCGGTATGGAGGCGATCGTCAGTTGGCTCTCTCCTT
>Ga0209174_10000038_pt1 | contig 94594 bp, 106 predicted proteins | sample JI91814BDNA_FD_187505 | JGI IMG/M metagenome (GOLD analysis project Ga0209174, IMG submission 187505) | Wastewater effluent complex algal communities from Wisconsin, to seasonally profile nutrient transformation and Carbon sequestration -... | ecosystem: Engineered > WWTP > Effluent > Algae...
AATTTTATTTCAGAACGACAGACGTGACAGGAACCTGTGACTTGCCTTCTGGAACTGAAATGGTTATGCCAGGTGATAACGTTCAATTAGTTATTAATCTGCATGCACCTATCGCGATGGATGAAGGTTTACGATTCGCTATTCGGGAAGGTGGCCGTACAGTAGGCGCCGGTGTTGTCGCTAAAATAATCGAGTAATTATAATGAGTAACAATCAAAACATTAAAATAAGATTAAAATCCTTTGATCATCGGTTGATTGATTTAGCAACTCGAGAAATCGTAGAGACAGCAAAAAGAACAGGGGCACAAATTCGTGGTCCTATTCCTTTGCCTATCCGAAAGGAAAAATTTACCGTATTGACATCGCCTCATGTGAATAAAGATGCAAGAGATCAATACGAATTACGTACTCATAAACGCCTTGTCGTTATTGTTCATCCTACTGAAAAGACAGTTGATGCTTTGATGAAACTAGATTTGGCTGCTGGGGTTGATGTTCAGATAAGCCTAGAAGATTAATTATTCAGGCGAAGGATATTAAAGAGGTGTTACAATGAAGATCGGTTTAGTAGGCCGTAAAATCGGCATGACGCGTGTCTTCACAGCTGATGGAGTTTCACTCCCAGTATCAGTTGTAGAAGTATACAATAATCGTGTTTCTCAAGTTAAAACTGAAGAAACTGATGGTTACGCAGCTGTTCAGCTAACAGGTGGTTCTAAGAAAGCTCATAGGGTTAGTAAGCCTATGGCTGGACATTTTGCTAAAGCTGAAATAGAAGCTGGTGATATGTTAATTGAATTCCGTGTAGATTCAGTTGACGACTTTAAGCTAGGTCAGGTTATTTCTGTTGCAGACGTGTTTACTGCCGGTCAATATGTAGATGTTTCTGGAACTTCGAAAGGTAAGGGTTTTGCAGGAACTGTAAAACGTCATAACTTTAGAACACAAGATGCAACACACGGTAACTCAAGATCGCATCGTGTTCCAGGTTCCATTGGTCAGAACCAAACTCCAGGCCGTGTATTCAAAGGCAAAAAAATGGCCGGTCATATGGGTAATGTGCGCAACACTGTTCAATGTCTTGAACTTGTGCGTGTTGATTCTGAACGAAATCTACTACTCATTAAAGGCGCTATACCAGGTGCTCCAGGCGGAAGAGTAGAAGTTAAACTTTCAGCCAGAAAGCAAGCAAGAGGTGAGTGATGGAAATTACTATTAGAGATACAAAGGCTCAACTACAGTTAAATAATGATGTTTTTGATTACACCTACAATGAAGGTCTAGTACATCAAGCTGTTGTTACCTATATGAATAATGCACGTAGCGGTAATAGTGCACAAAAAACAAGAGCTGAAGTTCGCGGTGGTGGACGTAAGCCTTGGAATCAAAAGGGAACTGGACGAGCTCGTGCTGGTACTATTCGCAGCCCTATCTGGAGAAGTGGTGGGGTAACTTTTGCTTCTAAGAAGCGTGATTACTCACAAAAACTTAATAAAAAAATGTACAAACGCGCATTACGTAGTATAATCTCCGAACTTTGTCGTACGGAGAGCTTAGTTGTACTAAGTAATTTCGAGTGTACGAGCCATAAAACCAAAGATTTTATCAGTAAAATGAAAGAACTTGATATTAAAAATGCTTTGATTATTATGAGTGAAGTTGGTGAAAGTGAATATTTAGGATCAAGAAACTTAATTGATTTTGATATCTGTGATGTAACTACTATTGACCCAGTATCTTTACTTAGGTTTGAAAAAGTTATTGTTACAGAAGCAGCAATTAAAAAAATTGAGGAACAGTTACAATGAATGCTGAGAAATTGATGATGGTTCTACGCGAACCACATACCTCTGAAAAGGCTACAGTCATGGCCGATAAGTTTAAACAGTTCACTTTCAAAGTATTGAAAACTGCAACTAAAAATGAAATTAAAATGGCTGTAGAGCATGTATTTAACGTAAAAGTTAAAAATGTTTCTGTTATCAATGTTAAGGGAAAGGCAAAACGCTTCAAAAATACCAGTGGTAGACGTAGTGACTGGAAAAAGGCTTTTGTTTCTCTTCACGCTGATCAAGATATTGACTTTACAGTTATCGAATAAGGCAGATTAAGATGGCACTATTAAAATCTAAACCAACTTCGCCTGGTAAACGTGGCGAATTACGTGTGGTTCACCATAATATTCATAAAGGTAAACCTCATGCTGCATTGGTTGAGAAACTAAAGAAAAGCGGCGGACGTAATAATCAAGGACGTATCACTGTCAGACATATTGGTGGTGGCCAAAAGCAAAAATACAGACTTATCGACTTTAAAAGAGATAAAGATGGTATTGAAGCACGTGTAGAACGATTAGAGTATGATCCAAACAGAACTGCTTTAATTGCACTTCTCGTGTATAAAGATGGCGAAAGAAGATATATAATCGCTCCTGCTCAATTAGAGCAAGGTGCAACTGTTGTAAGTGGTGCTGATTCGCCTATCAGTACCGGTAATTGCTTACCATTAAAAAATATACCTGTAGGTACAACTATTCATTGTGTAGAAATGAAAGCAGGTAAAGGCGCTCAGCTGTTGAGAAGTGCTGGATGTAGTGGTCAAATCGTTGCTAAAGAAGGTATTTATGCAACTTTGAGACTACGTTCTGGTGAAATGCGCAAAATACATGTTCTGTGCCGTGCCGTAGTTGGTGAGGTAAGTAATAGTGAGCATAGTTTACGTGCATTAGGTAAAGCAGGTGCTAAACGCTGGAGAGGTATACGTCCTACTGTTCGTGGTGTTGCCATGAACCCTGTCGATCACCCACATGGTGGTGGTGAAGGTCGTACTTCTGGCGGACGTCATCCGGTATCTCCATGGGGCATGCCTACCAAAGGATACAAAACTAGAAGTAATAAGCGTACTGATACATTTATTGTCAGACGTCGTAAGAAGAAATAATTATTAAGAGGATATCAAGTGGCTCGTTCTATTAGAAAAGGTCCATTTATCGACCAACATTTGATCAGCAAAGTAGAAGCTGCAATCGAAACTAAATCTAAAAAACCAATTAAAACTTGGTCTAGACGTTCAACAATCGTTCCTGAAATGATTGATTTAACAATAGCTGTGCATAACGGCAAAGATCACATACCTGTATATATTACAGATAATATGGTTGGTCACAAACTAGGTGAGTTTGCCATGACTCGTACATTCAAAGGCCACTCTGGTGACAGAAAAGCTAAAGGCAAGTAAGAGGTTATGATGGAAGTTACAGCTAAGTTAAAAGGTGCACCTTTATCTGCACAAAAAGGCAGATTGGTAGCCGATATGATACGTAAGAAAAAAGTATCTAGTGCACTTGATATCCTCAAGTTCACACCAAAAAAAGGTGCTCAATTAATGCTTAAGTTATTAGAGTCAGCTATTGCAAATGCTGAAAACAATGACGGTGCAGATATTGATGATCTTAAAGTGGGTATGGTATGCGTTGATGAAGGTATAACATTGAAACGTATTAGTCCCAGAGCTAAGGGTCGTGCAAATCGTATTTGCAAACGTACCTGCCATATCACGATTAAAGTGTCTGACGAGGAATAGCAATGGGACAAAAAGTAAATCCTATAGGCATACGCCTTGGAATAATAAAAGATTGGAATTCTAAATGGTTTGCTGGAAAACGTTATGCTGAATTTTTAATTCAGGATATTAAACTACGTAGCGAACTTAAGAAAAAACTTTATGCGGCAGCAGTCAGCAAGATTCTTATAGAAAGACCTGCTAATAATGCCGTAGTTACAATACTAACTGCTCGTCCAGGTGTAATTATCGGGAAAAAAGGCGGCGGTATTGAAACATTACGTAAAGAGATTTCTGCTAAATTAGGTGTTCCAGTTCATCTAAACATAGAAGAAGTTAAGAAGCCTGAGCTTGATTCAACTCTAGTTGCAGAAGGTATTGCACAGCAATTAGAACAACGTGTTATGTTCAGACGCGCAATGAAACGTGCGGTAACCTCTGCAATGAAGTCAGGTGCCAAAGGTATCAAGATTTGTGTAAGTGGAAGACTTGGCGGTGCTGAGATTGCTCGAAGCGAGTGGTACAGAGAAGGTCGTGTTCCATTACATACTTTTAGAGCTGATATTGATTACGGAACTGCAGAATCTAAAACTACCTATGGAATTATTGGTGTTAAAGTCTGGATCTTTAAGGGTGAAATTCTCCCACAAAAGAAAAGATCTACTGACAGCGACCAGTGAGTGAGGATTAAGAATCATGTTACAACCTAAGCGAACTAAATTTCGTAAGCAGATGAAAGGCCGTAATAGAGGTCTTGCTTTACGAGGCAGTAAAATTAGCTTTGGTGAGTTTGGTCTAAAAGCTCTAGAGCGTGGACGACTTACTGCAAGACAAATTGAAGCTGCTCGACGTGCTATGACTCGTCACATTAAGCGTGGTGGAAAAATTTGGATTAGAGTATTTCCAGATAAGCCTATTACACAAAAACCTCTTGAAGTACGTCAAGGTAAAGGTAAAGGTAGTGTAGAATATTGGGTTGCTCAAATACAACCTGGTAAGGTTCTTTTTGAAATGGAAGGCGTAAGCAAAGAATTAGCTATAGAAGCTTTTGACCTTGCTAAAGCAAAACTTCCTTTCAAAGTTATATTTGAAGAACGGACGGTGATGTAATGAAAAAGATTGAAGAATTGAAAAATTTATCGGTGGATGAATTGCAAGCAGAACTGCTCTCCTTACGTAAAGATCAATTTAATTTGCGTATGAAAAGAGCAAGTGGCTCACTAGATAAAACTCATCTTATTACATTGGTGCGTAAATCAGTGGCAAAAGTTAAGACAATTTTGACCCAAAAGGCAGGTAAGTAATATGTCTACTAGTGAATCAAACGCCAGAACAATGGTTGGAAAAGTAGTTAGCGACAAAATGGATAAAACTATAGTAGTGATGGTTGAACGAACAGTAAAACATCCTAAGTATGGAAAAATCATGAAACGTAGAACCAAATTGCATGCACATGACGAAAGTCAAGTATGTCAAATCGGTAATACTGTAAAGATCCGTGAGTCAAGACCGCTCTCTAAAACGAAAAGCTGGGTGTTAGTCGAAGTAATTTCTTAATCAACTGTGTTGATATACTTTTAAAACCCTGAAAGGCCTGATATAATCAGCAACCTTTTTCTGGTCGAAATTAGAGCTGGAGAATAAAATGATCCAAATGCAAACAGTGCTTGAAGTTGCTGATAATAGCGGAGCACGAAAAGTTATGTGTATCAAAGTACTAGGTGGATCACACAGACGGTATGCCCGTGTTGGTGATGTTATCAAAGTAAGTATTAAAGATGCCATTCCAAGAAGTAAGGTAAAGAAGGGCGCAGTAATGAAGGCAGTAGTAGTACGAACAGCGCAAGGTGTACGTAGAGATGATGGTTCCTTAATTCGTTTCGATGGCAATGCTGCAGTACTTCTCAATAACCAAAACGAGCCTATCGGTACTCGTATATTTGGGCCTGTTACGCGCGAGCTGCGTGAAAGATTTATGAAGATAATATCTCTAGCTGCTGAAGTACTGTAATAAGGATTAAATATGAAACGTATTAAATCAGGTGATGAAGTAATTATTATCGCCGGAAAAAGTAAAGGTCATGTGGGTAAAGTCCTACGAGTACTAGAAGATAGCGTAGTTGTAGAGGGTGGTAACATGATGAAAAAACATGTTAAACCAAATCCTCAAAAGCCTGAAAAAAATGGTGGAATTATTTCACGTGAGGCCAAGCTGCATGTATCTAACGTTGCTCATTATAATTCCGTAACCAAAAAAGCGGATAAAGTAGGCTTTAAGTATCTTGAGATTAACGGCGTTAGTACTAAAGTTAGACATTATAAATCTAACGATGAAATAATTGACCGTGTTTAATTGGGTGATTTAAATGGCAAGACTTAAAGAGTTTTACAATAAAGATGTTGTTCCTATGATGATGGAACGCTTCAAATATTCGAGTGTTATGGAAGTACCAAAAGTCCTTAAAGTTACTCTCAATATGGGAGTAGGTGAAGCTGTTGGTGATAAAAAGGTAATGCAATTTGCTGTTGATGATATGACACGTATCTCTGGTCAAAAGCCTGTAGTTACGAAAGCAAAAAAATCACTAGCTGGTTTCAAAATTAGGGAAGACTGGCCTATCGGTTGCAAAGTTACATTACGTCGTGAACGTATGTATGAATTTTTAGATAGATTAATTTCTATTACTTTACCGCGTGTTCGAGATTTTCGTGGATTAAATCCAAAATCTTTCGATGGTACTGGTAATTACAGCATGGGTATACACGAACAAATCGTATTCCCTGAAATCGATTACGATAAAATTGATGGCATCCGCGGGTTAGACATTTGTATAACTACAAGTGCTAAAACAAATGAAGAAGCTAAAGCTTTATTAGAAGCGTTTAACCTTCCATTGAAAGATAGAGAAAGAAAATAAAAGGGTGAAATTGTGGCTAAAAAATCAATGCTTGTGCGAGAGTTAAAGCGTGGAAAACTGGTAAATAAATACAGACAACGCAGAAACGAATTAAAACAATTGATTAAATCATCTGATGATTTCCAAGTAATTATGGAAAGTCAGGCAAAACTAGCAAAATTACCAGTTAATTCGAATCCTATTCGCCATAGTACAAGATGCCAACAATGTGGAAGACCACATGCTGTGTATCGCAAATTCAATCTTTGTAGAATTTGTTTGAGACAACAGTTAATGGTTGGCAACGTACCTGGCGGACGAAAGTCGAGCTGGTAAATTATTTTTGATTGGAGAACGATTGTGAGTATGCATGATCCAGTTGCTGATATGCTGACTAGAATTAGAAATGGTCAACAAGCTAAACATCAACAAGTAACATTAATTTCTTCCAAAATGAAAGAAGAAATTGCTCGTGTTTTAAAAGAAGAAGGTTATATCGAAAATTTCTTTGTTGAATCTTTGGATAATAACCTTAGATCAATGACGGTTAAGCTTAAGTATTATCATGGCAAACCAGTTATTGATTTAATTAAAAGAATTAGTAGACCAGGCCTTAGAGTATATAAATCCTATAAAGATTTATCTTCTATTCCTGGTTTTGGTGTAGCTATTTTAACTACATCAAAAGGGATTATGACTCATGTATCCGCAAAGCTGAAAGGTGTTGGTGGTGAAGTCATTTGTGAAGTGGCTTAATACTTGCGAGGAATGAAATGTCTAGAGTTGCAAAAGCCCCTGTTGTTCACCCTGCAAACGTTGAAATTACTATTAGCGAAGGTGAAATTACAGTTAAAGGGCCTAAAGGTACACTAACCCAAAAAATTAATAGGTTAGTAAGTATTAAAAAAAGTAGTGAGTCTAACCAATTGGAATTCTCACCAGCTGCTAATGATCCAAAAGCTTGGGCACAAGCAGGAACAGCTAGAGCACTTGTAAGTAATATGGTTCATGGTGTTACTGAAGGTTTTGTAGTAACTCTAGAGCTAGTCGGAGTAGGTTATAGAGCACAGGCTAAAGATAAGTCTGTAACACTCTCTTTAGGATTTTCACATCCTATTGAATATGCTCTGCCGAAAGGTGTTTCTGCTGAAACTCCATCTAACACAGTTATTATGCTTAAAGGTGTTGATAAGCAAATACTAGGGCAAGTTGCTTCTGAAATTAGAGCTTTTAGACCACCAGAGCCTTATAAAGGTAAAGGTGTTAGATACGCCGGTGAAGTTGTTGCTCGTAAAGAAGCGAAAAAGAAATAAGGTATAATTTATGAATAAGCAAAACTCTCGTGAAAGACGCGGATTAAAAGCTAAAGCATTAATTCGTAAATCGGGTAGAAATAGACTTGTTGTTTATAGAAGTGGTGTTCACATCTATTCACAAATAATTCAAGCTTCTGAACTCGGTGATAAAGTTCTAGTTGTCAGTTCAACGAATGACAAAGAATTACGATCCAGCTTAACTGGTAAATGCAAAGTAGAACAAGCAAATCTAGTTGGTGCATTGCTTGGTAAACGTGCAAGTGCACAAGGCATTACGCAAGTTGCATTTGACCGCGCTGGTTACAAATATCATGGCCGAGTGAAAGCACTTGCAGAAGCTGCTCGCGAAGCTGGATTAGATTTTTAAGGAACGGTTATGGCATACGAAGATTCACCTAAATCAGATGGGTACCAAGAAAAGTTGGTATCAGTAACACGTACAGCCAAAGTAGTAAAAGGCGGACGTGTTTTTGGCTTTGCTGTATTAGTAGTTGTTGGTGATGGCAAGGGTAAAGTCGGTTTTGGTAGAGGTAAAGCACGTGAAGTACCAATAGCTATACAAAAAGCTATGGACCAAGCCAAGAAAAATATGGTTTATATTCCATTAAATGGAACTACTATATTCCATGAGATTACATGGAACTACGGCGCATCTAAGATATTCATGAAGCCAGCAAGTGAAGGTACCGGAATCATCGCCGGTGGCGCAATGAGAGCTGTACTTGAAGTTCTTGGTATACAAAATATATTGGCTAAAAGTATTGGTTCTACTAATCCTAGCAATATTGTTCGAGCAACTATCGGTGCTTTAACAAACGTAGGAACACCAGATTATGTAGCAGCCAAACGTGGTAAAACTGTTGACGAAGTTATGGCGGGCTAATCATGGAAAAGAAAATTAAAATTACTTTGGTTAAAAGTGTCATTGGGCGTAAACCCAAGCATAAAATTATAGCCAAACAGCTAGGTTTAGGTAAAACAAACTCTAGCGTATCTCATAATGATACACCTGCAATTCGTGGTTTAGTTAATATGATTAACTACCTATTGCTTGTCGAGGAGAGTGTATAATGAACTTAAACACATTATCACCTGATCCTGGTTCTAAACCACCTAAAAGAAGATTAGGACGTGGTATTGGTTCTGGCTTAGGTAAAACAAGTGGTAAAGGTCATAAAGGTCAGAAAGCAAGAGCTGGTGGATATCACAGAATCAACTTTGAAGGTGGTCAAATGCCTATTCAAAGACGTTTACCTAAAATGGGATTTACATCTCGTGTAGGTAGAACTGTTGATCAAGTATGCCTAAGCGAACTTGCAAAATTGAATGTTGAAGTTATTGACCTGCAAGCTCTGCGCGCAGCAGGATTGATTACTAGTGCAATTAGAGATGTAAAAGTAATTCTATCCGGTAAATTAACGACAGCCATCAAGCTTAAAGGTTTAAGAGTCACGAAAGGTGCTCGTCAAGCTATTGAAGGTTTAGGCGGCAGCATAGAAGAGTGACTATGAGAAACCAAAAACATAATGGAAGCCAGTCCCGCGGGGGATTGGCAGAGTTGAAATCTAGATTGATTTTTGTTGTTCTAGGAATTTTAGTCTACAGATTAGGTGCACACATACCTGTACCAGGTCTAGATCCAACTAAATTGGCTAACTTTTTTAATGAACAACAGAATACTATTTTTGGCTTGTTTAATATGTTTTCTGGTGGCGCTCTATCTCGTGTTACTGTATTCGCAATTGGTATTATGCCTTATATCTCTGCTTCTATTATTATTCAACTTTTCTCAGTTGTTTCACCTAAACTTGAACAACTTAAAAAGGAAGGTGAGTCTGGAAGAAGAAAGATAAACCAGTACACAAGATACTTAACCTTATTGTTGTCTATATTCCAGTCCTTAGGTATGGCAAGATGGCTAGCTGGACAACAAATTGCGTTACAGCCTGACTTTTCATTTTATTTTACCGCAGTAGTTACTTTGGTAACCGGTACAATGTTTTTAATGTGGTTAGGTGAGCAAATTACTGAAAAAGGTGTAGGAAACGGTATTTCTTTGATTATATTCTCAGGTATCGTATCTAGTATGCCAAATGCTATTGCTTCTGTACTACAGCAAGTTAAAGAAGGTCAGATGCAGGCACTTACTCTCGTAATAGTAGCCGTAGTAGTAGTTGTAGTGACAGGATTTGTTGTTTTCATGGAAAGAGCTCAGCGACGCATAAGAGTCAATTATGCGCAAAGAACTCAGGGTCGTAAGGTATATGCAGCACAAACTAGTCATTTGCCTTTAAAGATTAATATGTCGGGTGTGATACCTCCAATATTCGCATCAAGTATTATCTTATTACCTGCTACACTCGCTCAATTCTTCTCTCATACTAAAGGTATGGGGTGGTTATCTGATGTGGGTATGGCTTTATCCCCTGGGCAGCCTTTGTATTTAATTGTTTACGCAATTGCAATTCTATTCTTTGCGTTCTTTTATGCTGCACTAGTATTCAATCCAAAGGATACTGCTGAAAATTTAAAAAAATCAGGAGCTTATATACCTGGAATTAGACCTGGTGAGCAAACAACCAAGTACATCGATGCTGTAATGACTCGATTAACTCTAGTTGGAGCTTTATACCTGGTGTTAGTTTGCTTATTGCCCCAGATTTTAATGTATACATGGCATGTTCCATTTTATTTTGGTGGAACTTCATTATTAATTATAGTTGTTGTAATCATGGATTTTGTAGCACAAATTCAAGCTCATTTGATGACTCAACAGTATGATTCTTTAATGAAAAAGGCTAATTTTAAAGGTACTAAATTACCTGGTCTATTATGATTTTTATCGGAGTTAGGAATGAAAGTTAGAGCATCTGTAAAGCGCATATGTAGAAATTGCAAAATTATTAAAAGAAGTGGCACTATACGAGTAATTTGTAAGGATGCCCGACATAAACAAAAGCAAGGTTAATACCTACTTGATTTTAATTTATAAAAATAGTATTCTTCTGTCCCTTTCGACAGAACAAAATAACGTTCGGAGAAACTGATGGCTCGTATTGCGGGAGTGAACATACCGGACCACAAACATGTGGTAATTGCTTTAACAGCTATTTATGGTATTGGTAAAACTACATCTTTAAAATTATGTAAGGCAGTAGATATTGAGTCTTCTGCAAAAGTATCACAATTGTCAGAGGCACAACTTGAGTCTCTGCGTATTGAGATTGCTAAATTAACAGTCGAAGGTGATCTACGTCGAGTTGTGACGATGAACATCAAACGCCTAATGGATTTAGGTTGTTATAGAGGTCTAAGGCATCGAAGAGGTTTACCCTTACGAGGACAACGTACGAAAACTAATGCTCGTACTAGAAAAGGCCGTAGAAAAGGTACTAGTAATTGATTTTTCATGTAGGAAAATAAGATGGCAATAACTAAGTCAAAGCAGCAAAAAGTAAGAAAAAAGGCTAAGCGCGTAGTATCTGATGGGATAGTACATGTACATGCCTCTTTCAATAATACCATAGTAACCTTTACTGATAGACAAGGTAACGCACTATGTTGGGCAACATCTGGCGGTTCTGGTTTCAGAGGCTCAAGGAAAAGTACCCCTTACGCAGCGCAGGTTGCTACAGAGAGAGCTGCTGCAGTTGCTAAAGAATATGGCATGAAATCTGTTGCTGTATTTGTTCACGGACCTGGCCCCGGAAGAGAGTCAACTATACGTGAATTGATAACACAAGATTTTAAAATTGTTGAAATAACCGATGTCACTGGCATACCACATAATGGTTGTAAGCCACCTAAAAAACGTCGTGTGTAAGACTCAGGAGTAATTAATGGCTAGATATCTTGGTCCAAAATGTAAATTATCACGTCGTGAAGGTTGTGACTTATTTCTAAAAAGTGGTGTTCGTGACTATAAGTCCAAGTGTAAATCTGAAAAGTTACCTGGACAACATGGTGACAAAAAGCCACGTTTAAGTGGTTATGGAATTCAGCATAGAGAAAAGCAAAAAATCAGAAGACTTTATGGTGTTCTCGAAAAGCAATTCCGTAATTATTACACTATGGCTGCTCGTCAAAAAGGTTCTACAGGTGAAAACCTAATGTCTCTTTTAGAAAGACGTTTAGATAATGTTGTATATCGTATGGGATTTGCTAGTACACGTGCGGAAGCAAGACAATTAGTTACGCATAAAGCAATTCTTGTTAATGATAAAGTTGTTAACGTGCCTTCATTTTTAGTTAGTCCAGGCGACATTATATCTGTTCGTCAGAAGGCAAAAAGTCAAGGTCGAGTTCAAGCTGCTTTAGCTTTATCTGAACAAAGAACTCCCTGTGATTGGATTACTGTAGATACTTCTTCTTTTAAAGGAACTTTCTCTACAGCACCAACGTTAACGGACTTATCTTCAGACTACAACGTTAACCTCGTTGTGGAACTTTACTCTAAGTAAGCTCGGAGAAATAGCTCAATGTATACTGAAATCAATGAAATGCGAACGCCCAAAGTTCTCAAAGTACAGGCTGAGTCACCTTACAAAGCTAGGATCGTTTTAGAGCCTTTTGAGAGAGGATTTGGACACACGCTTGGCAATGCTTTGAGACGTATATTATTGTCATCTATGCCTGGCAGTGCGATTACTGAAGCTTCAATTGATGGTGTTCTACATGAATACAGCACAATTGAAGGTGTTCAGGAAGATGTGGTTGATTTATTACTTAACCTTAAATTGGTTGCTATTAAAATGACTGTAGGCGAAGAATGCTTACTTACCTTGAATAAACAAGGTCCATGTCAAGTAACAGCTGGTGATATTCAATTGACGCATGGTCAGGAAATTATTAACCCTGAGCTGGTTATTGCTAACTTGAATGAAAAAGGCAAGTTAAATATGACCCTGAAGGTTGAGAGAGGAATCGGATTCCATAATACTGATTCTTTCATTAGACACTTGGATGAAGAAGTTGAAAAGAAATCTGTAGGAAAACTAAAGATCGATAATAGTTTCTCCCCTGTTAAAAAAGTAGCTTACTTTGTTGACAGTGCTCGTGTAGAAAATAGAACCGACCTTGATAAGTTGACAATAGAATTAGAAACAAACGGAACTATTGATGCTGAAGAAGCCATACGCATATCAGCCAGTATTCTACAAAGACAACTTCATTCATTCGTGGATATGAAATTTGAAGAGTCTCGTTCTGATAATAAGGAACGTAATGATTTTGATCCTGTATTGTTACGCTCAGTAGATGATTTAGAGCTTACAGTACGATCTGCTAATTGTTTAAAAGCAGAAAACATTCATTATATAGGCGATTTAGTGCAACGAACTGAAAATGAATTACTAAAAACTCCAAATCTTGGTAAGAAGTCATTGACTGAGATTAAAGATGTTTTAGCTTCACGTTCTCTATCGCTTGGAATGAAACTTGAGAATTGGCCGCCAGCTAGTCTTGGCGAGTAATATTTAGGAGTTCTTGTTATGCGTCACCGTAATTCAGGCCGTAGTTTTAGCCGTACCAGTAGCCATCGTAAGGCCATGTTTTCTAACATGTGCTGTTCTTTGATCGAGCATGGTTTAATCAAAACTACTTTGCCAAAAGCAAAGGACCTTCGCCGCTACATTGAGCCTTTAATTACTGGAAGTAAGGTAGACTCTGTTGCTTCACGTCGTCAAGCATTTGATGTTTTACGTTCGAAATCAGCAGTGGGCGAGTTGTTTGCAAATCTTGGTCCTCGTTACCAAGGGCGTCCAGGTGGTTATGTTCGCATTATTAAATGTGGATTTAGAACTGGTGATAATGCTCCAATGGCAATCATTGAATTAGTTGATAGACCAGTTGCTGCGGAAGATGCAGAGTAACTAATTATCAAATACTTAAAGCCCGTTTTTACGGGCTTTTTTTTGCCTTTTTTTATAGGCTGTTTTCGAACTCAATGAAATTTGTCAATCTGTATTGTCCTGTTTTGCTATATATCCGATCCGCGACCGTTAGGGAGTCAAAAAGCTTAATGATTCATAAAGTACCAATCCCTATCGGTCGCGGCTCCGATGAGTTGTTCGAATTCGGATAGGGTAAGTATATTTAAAAACAATTACATTGCTATTGTTCAAAATTTAGATGGGCTTGATTTCAATGTTTCTCATTTGATTGATTAGATTGTGGGCATTATACTCTTGGCTTGTAATAACTTTTAAAAGTTATGGAATAATAATATGTATGAGGCTGATCCACAGATTGAATTTAATGCTTTATTAACTGACGTTAAAAATTGTATCGTTAAATTCGAGATGGTACATGGTTTCTTACTACATGTTGAAGACGAACCTGTCAGTGCCGTACGGATGTTAGAAACTGATGATTTTATTTTCCCTGTAAATTCTGAATTACAAAATCTAACACCGGCTATCAGTGCTTTTTACAGGACGATGCAATTAAAACGAATTGAAACGCTGAAGCAATTTACAACAATATTCAATTCTTTTAATTTAACTAATGATAAAGAGGATATGTTACAAACGCTTGCTTCGTTGACAAGTGTTTTTTCTACCTATCATTCATCAGACCATATCGATTTTCAAGTCTTGTACGATTCAAAGTACGATAGAGCTCATCATCATGTCTGTTCTGGTCCACCTACAATTGATTTTCCAAATTATTTAGGAGTTCGCAACCCTGATGATTTTAACTTCAAACTAACTACCAATACCAATACCAATACCAATACCAATACCAATACCAATACCAATACCAATACCAATACCAATACCAAAGTAAAAGAAAAAGTAAATTCTAAGAGAACTGCTTTAGATGCTAATTTACTAAATCCTTCAACCGAACTGAAAGATGATGCGTTATCTGCTCTGCGCCTTAAACTACTGCAATTAACAAATAACTATCTACAACGACTAACTTCTCAAGTAACACCAACTGCAAACTCTACTGCAAAAAAAATTCTGGATGATAAAATTAAAGCATTCCACTTACTACGACTTATACTTTCGTTAGAGATAACGGGTGCTCCATTAATTAACCAAATATTGACGTTTAAGGAAAAGGCTAGTCAAATCTACAGTTCTATAGGTAAACAACACCGAAGTAGTGATTGGGAGAGGTATTTTTTAAATGTATTATCCCTACTAACGATCCTACCAGCATTATTGAGAGCAATTGATTGTTATAGAAATTATGGTAGCTTCAATTTCTTCGCGACACGCAGCCAACTAGTTCTTGAAGCGGCAATTAGTGATATAGATAGCTTGCAACTAACATCCTTAAGTTAAATCCCAAACTAATTGCTGGAGCTCCTCTAAAGTAGTTACTAGCGTCTGCCAGCCTGGAATCCTTATTTGTACGTTTAAATTACTGTACTGATGTAAAAGCATTAATGCAAAAAGGTTGAAACTCAAATCTTCCGTTAGTTGATCAGGCGTATAACCATAGGCAATTAAAAAAGTATGTAAAAGCTCTCTATCACCCTGGATTAAAAATGCACCGGGCCCAAGCAAGTCGTATTCTGGTAAACCCAACATGGCATCACCAAAATCAATCAACCCTTTAATATGCCAAATCCCATGTTCTTGCTGAACCAAAAAATTCATAGGGGTGTATTCACCTGTTAGTAAAACCGGTTTTTTTATTTGTGGTAATTTAGATTCAATACCTTCCAAAAAAATGGGAATTTGTTCTAATAAATTATTTGGTAAGTTTGTCGACCGTTGTGTTTCGAAGCAGTGTGTTATCTGCTTATTTATAAATTGTTCCCAATGGCAATCAATTGCTTCTAAACCTTTTGTCGATAAAGAATGAACCTCCTTAATCAGGGCACCTAATTCAGCTAGTATTACCGACTTGTTGGTGTGATCTAAGGATTCCCATAGGGTTTCTAGAAGAGTGCCTTCTAGTTTTGACATAATAAGGTACGGCCACCCTAAGTATTCACCAAAGTACTCTAAATTTGGTGTAGCAACAGACAATTTACCCTGTAAGTGCTTTAGCACTATTAAGTCACTTTCAAACTGTTTTTGATGACAAGGCGGAAACAGCTTGATAACTCGCGTATCGTCATAAGCAAATACGATATTGGTTCCTTCTGAAAAAAGGGTCAATTGTTTTATTTTTAAATTATGACTTTCAAGAATTAAATTAACTGCTTGTTCAAAAATAGTTGTATCCCGTTTAAGTTCTACAAATTCTTCATAGGTATTAATAGAAGAAAAAATGGCTTGTAAATTGGGATTACACATAAATTCAAACTCCAAATTATTGTATTAAACTAGGCTGGAAATAATAGGTTTTGCGTATCATTCTGACTGAACGAGTAGGAAACTACCATCGGCTGATGGTAGTTTAATAGACTTAATAGATTTAAAACGGAATATCGTCATCCAGTTGATCAAAGGCATCATGAACCGCTTGAGCTGGTTGCTGTCTGCTAGCACTTTGTTGACTCGGGGCTGCGGATTGCATTTGAGCCTGAGGGATGTCTTCATAACTTGCAGAGCCACCTTTGCTATCGAGCATTTGAATGTCGCTAGCTACAATTTCAGTAGTATATTTATCTTGGCCTTGCTGATCTTGCCATTTGCGAGTACGCAAGCTGCCTTCAACATAAAGCTTTGAGCCTTTACGCACATATTCGCCGGCTATCTCACCTAGGCGATTGAAGCAAACAACGCGGTGCCATTCAGTACGCTCTTGTTTTTCACCCGTGGTTTTATCTTTCCATGACTCACTAGTTGCTAATGATAGGGTAGTCACTGCATTACCGTTAGGCAGGTATCTAACATCAGGATCAACTCCGACGTTTCCCACTAGTATTACTTTATTAATTCCTCTTGCCATTGTTTATCTCCTGTATGCGAGGTTAGCTTTCTATTATACCTAATTATCTGCTAAGGAGGCTAGTATATTCTCTGCACTGCCAGGTTGATAAACTGCTTTGTCAATACGCAAGTACAAGAGCTTGTCTTCATCAGAAAAGCTCACTTCTTTTACACCCGCTACCACCAATAACTGGTCAATAAGTCTATCCATTTGAGTGGTCGACTTGTTTGTTAAGGGGATCGTTAGTAAAGAAAAGTAAACATAGGGCTGCATAGATAAAGAAGTAACAAACCATATCAAGCCAAGCAGCGCATTAATCATAAAAATACCCTGACTACCTTGATATTGATAAAGTACTCCTGCTAATGCTCCACCTACAAATAGCCCAAGAAACTGACTGGTTGAGTAAATACCCATAGCCGTGCCTTTGCTTTTTGGATTGGCCTGTTTGGAGACTAAGGAGGGTAAGGACGCTTCCAAAATATTAAAAGCAATAAAATAAAAAAACATGAGGCTACAAAGACCAAGCCAGGATTGTGAAGAAGATACTAAAAAGAACTGCGCAAGTGCGGTCACAAGTACCGACATAGTAAAGACGGGTTTCATAAGCTTTTTCTTTTCAGCGAGGATAATGAAAGGGATCATCGCGAGAAAAGAAAAAACCATCAGGGGTAAATAAAAATGCCATTGTGCTGCTAGATGACCCTGTTGGACCTGTTGGTTTAAAATGAAAGGAATAGCAAAGAAAGTCGAGGTTAATATAAAGTGCTGGCAAAAAATACCTAAGTTAAGCCGTTGTAAATGACGATTGCTAATTACTGGCATGATGAGAGCGGCATTGGCCTCACTGTCAGCATGAAAACATTCTTTAACCGGATTAGGGATAACAATATGCAGTAAAATCAAGCCTAAGCTAGCTAGAACTGCGGTGAGGTAGAAAATGCCGGGCAGGCCAAATTGGTGGGTAATTGCTGGACTCAAAACCATAGCGAGACTAAATGATGTGCCAATAGTCATACCTATCACTGCCATTGCTTTTGTGCGTTGCTCATCAGGTGTTAGATCTGCTAAAAGAGCTATCAGAACGCTGCCAATTGCCCCGGTTCCTTGTAATGTTCGCGCCAGGATCATACCGTAGATGGATTCAGTTAATGCCCCAACAAGACTTCCACAGACAAAGAGGATAAGACCCAATGTTAATAAGGGTTTTCTCCCGAATTTGTCTGAAAGCATACCAAAGGGCATTTGCAACAAACCCTGAGTTAAACCATAGGCTCCAAGTGCTAGTCCTATAAGTGTAGGTGTGGCTCCCTGCATCGCATTGGCTTCAACAGTAAATACAGGTATGAGTAAAAATAAACCTAGCATTCGAAATGAGAAAATAGCGGCAATCGGGAATACGGTATTTGACCAGGAGAACTTCATTCGTTTATGGGTTAAAAGTTGCTGTGTGCAGATAGTACAAAGATCGCGCTTCATAAACAAGGTAAATTGTTAGTATTATTCCTTAATATTGACAGTTTGCATGAATCCAGGTAGGTTGATGCCTTTTTATACTAGAGGATAACTCTAATGAGTACGATTTTTGCTGGAAAAGTTGCTTTAATTACAGGTGGCGCACGTGGAATTGGAAGAGCAACAGCACTCAAATTGGCTGCATCAGGTAGTGACATAGCAGTGGTTTATTACAACAGCTCAGATGAAGCACAAGAACTAGTCAAAGAGATAGAAGCATTAGGAAAAAAGGCCATTGCATTGCAAGCTAATGTTTCCGACCATGCTTCTGTCAAAGAAATGTTTGGACAGTTCCGCGAACATTTTTCTAGACTCGATTTTTTAATTAGTAACGCCGCTAGTGGAGTTTTAAAACCAGCCCTGAAAATGTCAACCAAACATTGGCGTTGGTGTCTAGAAACTAATGCTTTGGCATTAAATCACCTAGTTAGTGAAGGGCGTGAATTAATGTCCAAAGGTGGTCGTGTAATAGCACTATCAAGCCTCGGTGCAGAGCGAGCTATCCCCAATTATGCCTTTATAGGTGCCTCAAAGGCCGCTCTCGAAGCTTTAGCACGCTCCTTAAGCCTTGAAATGGCAGAATATGGTGTTACCGTTAACACGGTTTCTGCAGGTGTTGTTGATACAGATGCCCTTAAACATTTCCCCAATAGAGAGCAGTTATTAGACGAATACCAAGCCCATGCGCTAGCTGATAGGCCGTTGACCCCACAAGACGTGGCCGATGCGGTTTACCTATTATGCCGCCCAGAAGCGGCTATGATTAATGCTCATACTCTCTTTGTTGATGCTGGCTATAGTCGGGTTGGTTAAATAGGTGCTAAAGCTATATATTGTATGGTACAATCGTGGGCTTTGTGGACTAGTTTAAGCTCTGAGGGCAGAATATGAATGTAGATACCGTTTACCCTAAGGTTAGGGAAATTATTGCAGATGTATTAGTGATTGATGAAGATGAAGTAGCACTGGATAGTCGTTTGATAACTGACTTAGGTGCAGAATCGATTGACTTCCTTGATCTAGTATTCCAACTGGAAAAAGAATTTAAAATCAAAATCCCACGTGGACAATTGGAAAAAAATGCACGCGGTGACCTAGCAGAAGATGAGTTTGAAACTGGCGGGTCCTTAACACCACAGGGTTTACAGGCTTTAAAAAACTATCTGAGTGAAATTCCTGCCGACCATTTCAAAGCGAATTTAAAGGTCAACGAAATCCCTTTATTGTTTACTGTTGAAACCTTTTGCAAATTGGTCGTTGCTGCCGTAGGCCAACAACAACACGCAGAAACAGTTGCCTAAATGCGGTTTCTCTTTGTTGACAGAATTGTTGCACTCTCTCCCGGAGAATGGATCCGGGGAGTAAAGCACATTACTAGGGATGATAGCTTCCTCACCAACTATGAGCCTGGTAAGACCGCGTTTGTCTCATCCCTTGTTGGCGAGACCTTAGGTCAATTGGCAGCTTGGAATGTAATGCAGCATTGTAACTTTACTCTCAGACCAGTTGCAGGCGTGGTTGCCAGTGCTCGTGTTTACAGACCCGCCTATCTTGGCGAAACCCTTCTTTTAGAATCCTATATTGATGCCTTGGATGAGCGAGCCGTGCACTATCATAGTGAAGCACGCGTTGGGGATGAATTAATTTTTAGCATTGAAGGTGCGCTAGGTCCAATGTTACCAATGAACGAATTCATTGATAGCGATACAATTAGACAGCAATTCACAGAAATTTATAGACCAGGTGATTGGGCAGGCGTGCAATTAGAGTCTACTACTACTAATACGGCCCCACAACTCGAGGGTGGCTTGGGCGCAGTCGCAGCCCCTATGTTATTTGATAAAATTCTGTCTTGTGAGCCTGGCGTCAGCTTAACCGCCGAAAAAAAAATAACAGCGGCAGCTCCCTATTTTGTGGATCATTTCCCCAATAAACCTGTACTGCCTTTAACGGTATTACTAGAGTGCAAATTAAACTTAGCTCTTGAGTTCGTTGGTCGCTCTGGATTAAGTAAAACTTATCAAGTTCAAGAGTTCCGTAAGATTAAAATGAGTGACTTTGTACAGCCAGGAGATACACTTCTTTGCTATGTTAAAGTTAAACAGCAAACGGACAATGAATTAGTACTTTCCTATCGCAGTGAAGTCGCAGGCAAACGTGTTTGCGTTGTTGATGTAGTCATGGTCGCTAAAGGTAAATAAAATGAAGAAAAGAAGAGTAGCAATTACCGGAATAGGTGCCGTATCTCCTATTGGACATGATGTTGAGTCGACGTGGAGCAATTTGATGGCCGGACATTCTGGCATTGCCCCAATCAAGCAGTTTGATGCTAGTGCCTTTCCTACCTACATTGCTGCAGAAGTAAAAAATTACACGCCTACAACAACAGTAGGTAAACATACGCGTTTTGCTCTTTCATTTACCCATTATGCACTTGATGCTGCGCAACAAGCTTTTGCTGATGCAGGGATAGTCCCAACCGCGCAAACCTCTTCACGCTGGGGTGTTGTGGCGGGAAGTGGCATGATGACTTCTGAGTTTGATTATTTACACCGCTTTCAAACTACCTGTGCAGTTAACGGTGACCCCGATTGGGCACAGCTGCAAGCGCAAGATAGAGAATTTTATAAATTAGTTGATTTTGGTAAAACCACCTCAAATTCCGGGTTATCCCTACTAGTACAACAATTTGGGATCACTGGTTACGCCTCATCAGTGCATACTGCCTGCGCCTCAGGTGGGCAAGCTTTAGGATTGGCCATGCAGGTTATCCGCCGTGGGGAGGCCGATTATATGCTTGCAGGTGGCTTTGATTCGATGATCAATCCTTTGGGTTTATCGAGTTTTTGTCTCTTAGGTGCTTTATCCACGAATAATGAAACTCCAGAAACGGCAAGCCGTCCCTTCGATGGTACGCGAAATGGTTTTGTCCTAGGCGAAGGAGCTGCTTTTTTAATACTTGAGGAATGGGAAAAAGCTAAAGCCCGTGGAGCACGCATCTATGCTGAGCTTGCCGGTGAAGGCAATTCTTTAAGCTCCTATCGTATCACTGACTCTCATCCTAATGGTGATGGAGCAATACAAGCTATAGAGCGCGCGCTAAAAGATGCTGGTGTGCAGGCTCGAGATGTTGATTATATTAATGCGCATGGTACATCAACGAAAATGAATGACTTAAGCGAAACTAATGCTATTAAAGCGGTCTTTGCACAGCAAGTTAACAGTTTGCCTGTGAGCTCAACAAAAAGTCAAACAGGGCATTTAATTGCTGCAGCAGGAGCTCTTGAGGCTGTATTATCTGTTAAAGCAATTGAGCAAGCACGCATTCCAAAAACAGCAAATCTGACTACACCTGATCCAGAATGTGATTTAGATTATGTGGTGGATGGTCCACGCGAAAAATCCTTAGGTGTTGTTTTATCCAATTCATTCGGTTTTGGTGGATCAAATAGCTGCTTACTATTCAAGCATCCAGAGTTTGAAGGAGCAGGGCAATGAGTGATTTAAACAGAGTATTTATTACTGGAAGAAGCGCTTTAACAGCGGCAGGTGATACAGCGGAGCTAACTTGGAATGCTGTAATGGAAGGACGAACCGGCATAGACGAGATTAAACAATGGGATGTCTCTACGTGGTCTCATCGTCTAGGTGGCGAGTTAAAAGATTTCCAACCAGCAAAAATGCTGCCTGATCGTAAATTGATTAAAGTCATCTCAAGACAAGATGTGATGGGAATAAATGCTGCAGTTCAAGCTGTGGAAAACAGCCAGATGATAACCTATCGCGATAGTCTAAGTTCAGCTGATGAATTTAATGAGCAAACAGCTGTTTTCGTGGGTTCACCAGGTAATAAATATTTTCAACAGTACGATTTTCTCCCCCTGATAGCTAAAACGCAGGGTGATATGAAAAAGTTTGCTCAGAACCTCTTTGAAGAAGTTCATCCGATGTGGTTATTACGCATTTTACCTAATAATGTATTAGCTTATGCTGGGATAACTTATGGATTTAAAGGTCCTAACCATAACATAACTAACCATGCAGTAGGTGGCACACAAGCAATCTTAGAAGCCTATCATGCTATTCGCAGCGGTCAGGCAGATAGAGCGGTCGTTGTGGCTTACGATATGGGAATTGAACCCCAGGCTTTATTTTATTACGAAAAATTAGGTGTAATCAGCGCTCGTCATCTCAAGCCTTTTGATGGAGAGCATGATGGAACTATCTTAGCTGAAGGTGCAGCTGCTCTAGTTTTAGAGAGTGAAGCAAGTGTTAAGGCGCGTGGTGCTCAATGCTATGGTGAAATTATTGGCGGTTTAGCTGCCAGTGAGGCCTCAGGTCTGTTTTCAATTGAAACAGAGGGTGAGCATTTAACCTCATTGATGCAAAGAACCTTAGACACTGTTGAACTAAAATCAGAGAATTTTGATTTGGTTGTAGCACATGGTAATGGCAATAGTAAATCGGATATTAGTGAAGCAAATGCCATTAATACGGTTTTACCAGACGTTCCAGTGACTGGATTTAAATGGGCTATGGGTCACACCCTTTGTGCATCCGGTGTTGTGGATGCAGTATTGACAACCTATGCACTCCAAAATCAATGCATTCCAGGTATTGCTAATCTTAAAACCGTTGCAACCAATTGCGCAGCACTAAATCTTAGCGCGGAGTCGAAAACTCTCGCCAAAGGTAAGTATGCAATGATGATTAACCGAGGATTTGCCAGTATGAATGCCTGTTTAGTGATCAAAGCCAGTGATTGATTTAGCACAGCAGATAGCTCAGTTACCTGTGAGTCTATTGGGTCGTTTGGCCTACAAATTTATTCCTTACAGACGAGCAGTTATTAAAGCTAATGTGGATCAAGTTTTCGCTGATCGTCTGGATGAGGCACAGAAAAAACATCTGATTAAATCCTATTATTCGCACTTATTGAAATCCTTTAAAGAAGCAATTCAACTACGTTGGATGAGTGAGAAGGCTTTACGCGCAAAAGTTGAGGTACGTGGTCATGAGAAAATGCTCGCGGTTGTTGCCCAACAAAAAGGAGTTCTAGTTTTAACCGGTCACTTTGGAAGCTGGGAATTTGCACCCATTGGTGGCGTGTTAAATTTTAAAGAATTTCAGGGCCAATTTCATTTCATTCGACGCACCTTAGCTTTTAAAGCTTTGGAAAAAGTGCTGTTTAAGCGCTATTACCAATCGGGTTTGAATGTTATACCCAAGAAAAACTCTTTAGAGCAAGTTCGATCAGCCCTAGAAAAAAATCACGCGGTGATTTTTGTTTTAGATCAGCACGCATCCTTAGTTAATAGAGATGGTATTGCTGTCGAGTTTTTTGGAAAAAAAGCGGGCACCTACCGCAGTCTTGCAACCTTTGCAAGGCACACTGGAATTCCCGTTATTCCAGCCGCGGGTTATCGCCTAGCTAATGGCAAACATGTATTAGAATTCTTTGACCCCATTCCTTGGCAAGATTTTGCTACCACACAAGAGTCGTTGTATAAAAATACCTTGGCCTATAATCAGGCCTTAGAACAAATTATCCTGAAAAATCCTGAACAATGGAATTGGATTCATAAACGTTGGAAATTAGAGTAACAGCGCCCAATCCATCATTTTCGTTCTCCACCGCACTGATCTTGCTTATTATTTACTTGATGTATACAATTAGTTCAGATTTTGGAGGAGGGCTAAATATGGCCAGCAGAAAAAATAAGTTAATCAGTACTATTGCATTGCTTATCGGTCTAGGTGTCAATGTTCCATGCGGTGCTTCAATCGGTGCTAGCATAGGTTTTGGATTGGTCGGTGGGAATGTCCATTATCATGGAGAGGGTGGTCCATACTATCCACCAGCTAATCGTTATTATAATCGTGGTGGTTACTATTACGGTGGCGGATGGGGTGGTCCCAATGTGGTAATCAATGTACCTGCGCCACGTTATTATGTACCTGTGCCAGTTTGTGAAAATGTTGAAGTTTGTGATGGTTATGGGGATTGTTGGCTAGAGCGGTATTGTGATTAGAGTTTGTTAGAGCTCAACACCGGCTCTTAATCGCCACTATTTTTATGTTCATCTTTTAAGTGTTTGAGGACCATGAAGAGTTTGTCTATCTCATCTTTGTCCTTAAATACGAGAACCATGGTTTTAAGCTCTATTCGCAGCAGTTCATATTTAATTTGAACCGTAACATGATTAATTTGCAGATCAATAATACCTTCTTTTTGGATATAGATATTTTTCTTAATTATTGCAACGCCCGAAGAAGAAATCTCAACTATATCCAAAGGATGTGTCCCATAGACGCCGCTGATGTCTCCGTGGTTTTTTAATCTGAAAAATTCCCTTTTCTCATGCATGGGCTATTCTATCCATATAATAAGGCTTCGTATTTTATTGTAGGTGTATAAAGGCGTTGCCGTCAAGGCAATGCTAACAGAGCTATTGCATTATCCTACGTACCGCGGCGAGTCCGCGGTATCCAGAAAGATCTTACTTTTACCAAAAAGTTAATTATTTGAATAGATCCCTGGATGCCGCGGACTAGCCGCGGCAGGTAGGGTGATATTTTGAATTAATAAAATTATGACGCTGAAGGTTGGGTCTTACTACTTAAAGCGGCAACAAATTTTGTTTCAGGTAATTTTGCAAAAAAACCACCTATAGAACTGGCCCAATTAGTAGCAACAGTTGTTGCTGAGGCAAGCAGTTGACCTGCAGTTACAGTTAGCCCTGGCTCAGGTTCAGCCGGTGGATTCTCTGTGGGTAATTTGCAAGTGAGCTCTGCATTGAGTTGCACAAAACTGTTGTTTATTGCAGCTAGGCCTTCAACAAAGTCTTTAGTCTCGTAAAGCTGTGCGTTTGCCAAATGCAATTCAGCCAGTCTGAAATGATTACAATGGAAGTGTTGTTGATTGTTTTTTAACCAGGTCATCAATTGTTGATCTTCCGGACTTTGCTCTATTAAATGATGTAGTAAGTTATCCAAAGAAAGTCTAATCTCAGTTTCATTGGGTGGAAGGGGTAATAATGACAATTGCTTATAGGCAGTTATTATTTCTTCCAATTGGTTAATAGAATAGTTTTCTTCGTTGTCTTTTAGTAAGACCTCTAAAGAATTGCGAATACGGTATTTGATAGCTGCTGGCATTATTACCGCAAGGGCTGGGTAGCCCACCGGGCTGACATAACTTGGCAATTGAGGAGAAAAATAAGTATTCCAACCAGCATTCCAACGTCGCTTCACAGTATTGACAATATTACTCCAAAAACTATCAGTCTCATCGAGTCCCAATTCAAACTCAGCTTCTGTTTTAGCTGCTTCAGCAATAGTCTTCAATTGTTGATGTGTTTGGTGAGCTGGATGTAATGCCTCAAAAGTGCCTATTTTAGAAAGCACATAGCAACACATAGTAACTACTTGTAAGTAATTAGGGCGACCTCCTTGCTTGCCAAAATGCTGAATAGTGCGCTGCGCATCAAATTGAAATAGTTGGTAGCAGATTGTTTCATCAAATAATTCGGGATACTGTAAAAAGGATTGAAATAGAATTTCTCTAGTTGTGGTATCAAACTCACTTTTATTCATTAATACTAGCAAGTGATAAAGTGTTTGATTACGGTTTGGGGCTTTTGGCTCAAGAGCATAGGCTCCCAGGAAATCCATTATTAGTTGTTTTAAATGTTTAGTAGAGTGGGTAAAGTGAATTAAAAAGTAGTCAAGAACAGTAGCAGGTTTCTCATGGTTCTTTAGCTCAGTAATTAGCTTGTGTTCAGTTAAATCATCTTGCGGCAGGGATTCATTGTCTTCGTCATCTACGTTTTTTAAAAAAGGAGCGGTGCTGGGGGTGACGGTATTTAGCGGAATTGTGCCAACCAAGCTAGCTAAATTAAGTTGCCCTTCCTCATAAAATAAATCAACTGCTCCAGCTTTTGCGAGTGCTCGAAGGTGAAATTTGGTTAAATAAGCAATATTATCATTTAATTCTTTGAATACCGGTTTGCCATTGAGGGACAATAACTGTTGAATAGTCGAAAGGGATAAGGGATGGTTTTTGTTGACTAATTTTGCAGCCAAGCTGTTGATGTACTCGCTGTAGGCGTGTTGTTGATTTCTTTGATGGAACAGTTGAATGGCTAGGATTAAATGTTTTTCCTCATTAGGGTCGTGGGGAATAGTGACCGTTTCGAATAAATCCAAATGCTGAATAATAGAACTTATTATCGATTCTTTTAGTGGAACAGCTAATTTGCCTAATACGCTGGTAAAGAGCTGTGGGTTTAATTGGGCTAAATGAGCCATTACAAAATGAGCATTTGGCATTAAAGCCATATGGTTTAACCAATAGACTAAGAGAGTAAAATGGGGGTAGCGATCCGTTAAGCTTCTCACCTGTTCCAGAGTCAATTGATGGAAATGGGGAACAGAACAAAGAATACTAAAAGCAGCTTCTGGAGCAAGTTTGCCTATACGCTCTAGGGTTAGTAGGCTTAAATCTAATTGATGTACTAGTGTATTTAAGCGAGAAGGTCTATGTAATTCATTATTGGTTAAGCGATTTAAAATGGACTCTTCTTTTAAGCGCATTAAATAGTCTTTTTGAGAGAGTAATTGAATGATGAGAAGTGTTTTAAGCTTGGAGTTTTCTGCTGTATTAATTAGTTCTAGGAGTTCTGTGCTTGAGAACGCATGTTTATCTAAGGTAGTTATAAACTCAGTTTGACTGCCTTCATTTTCTAAAACAGCGCTGATGTAGGCCGGGGTTTCTATCCCTTTTTTAACTAATAAAAAATTCTGCTCAGACTTCTTTTGCATAGACTTCTCCAACAAGCTTAATTCCCATCCACTCATTAAAACAACAATCTTCCCTCGTAAACGAAAGTTGCGGGGCCAGTAAGTGTGATCGGACCATTTATCCTTGGCCAATCAACTCTTAGCTCGCCTCCCGTTAAACTTACTGTTATTTGTTCTGAAAGTCCATAAAATAAGCGCCCAATTGCAGCCGCTGCAACTGCACCACTACCACAGGCTGAAGTTTCACCGCAACCGCGTTCGTAGACACGCAATTTGATGTGGGCAGGATTCAGTATTTGCATAAAACCTGCATTTGTTTGTTCTGGGAAAAGAGGGTGGTGACTTATCTCATGACCTAGACTTTGTACGGGAGCCGAATTGACATCAGTCACCACTCGTACTGCATGAGGATTACCAACACTAATTGCGTGTACAGAAGTTGCGGTCCCATCGACAAAGGATAACTGGTATTCGTCTGTCTGATGCGCTGCTAAAAATGGAATATCGTTTGGATTTAACTTTGGTTGCCCCATATCTACAGTGACGCTTTGGTCGGGATTTATTTGTAAATTCATCTGGGTTGTATTCGTCGCAACTCGAAGGTTAGGTTTTTTAGTGAGACCATAGTACTGAGCAAAGAGGGCGAGGCAGCGCGCACCATTACCGCATTGACCTACTTCTTGGCCATCGGCATTGAATATACGGTAATTGAAATCAATGGATTCTTGCGCAGAGGGCTCTATAATTAAGCATTGATCGAAACCTACACCGGTCTTTCTATCGGCATAGTGTTTTATTTGATCCGCAGACAGTTTGATCGTTTGATTGATGCCATCGAGCACCATAAAATCATTGCCGAGCCCATGCATTTTGGTAAATTTAATATCCATAGTGTCCCTTCTTTTGCGGTCCTTTCAAATCTTATTGTGAGTTAGTAGTTGATTCTGGTAGATATAAAGGGCCTTTTTGGCCGCAGCTTGACAAGAAAAAAAGAGCCAAGCATGTAAAAAGTATAGTTCGGAAGTAGTTCATTGGTAGATTACCGAAGTAAAAGAAAGAGTATATACCGCAGGCGGTAACAAACTAAAGTTTTGATAGGATTAAATTTTAGTAGTTGGGACTACATCATCTGATTTTTCATCATCGTTATCATCATCGTCGCGGGCAACAGCAATTGCCTGATGCATAGATTTAGTAATTCTTCTGTAGGATTGTGGGTTAATCTTGAAGCTCTCCTTGCATTCTTTTTGTAGCCCCTCAGAAGTTGTTTCTTGCCATTGCAAGTTATAAATGAGCAAGTCCGGAATCAAGGATTCTCCACTGTATTTAGGTTCAACTCGTATAACAATGGCATCGGTTTGTTTCTCATCTAATTTTTTCTTGATATACAGTTCAACAGCTTCCAACGTCGTATAATTTGCTGCAGCAGTTGACGCTACCAAATTGACAGTGTCATGAGGGCCGCCTAGAAAATAGGCGATAAGATGAGCCCAATGGTAATGGCGACTGTCTTTAGCCACAATGTCTACATCATGTGCTCTGAAAACATCACTGGCACTGGCTTTAGTTAGGGTTTTTTGTCCTTGTCGACGGACTACTCCTTCGCGTTCACCCATGGTTGTACGTGTTGCAGTAAACTCAATGGTTGCAACTCTCTCACTTGTTAATTGGGGTAGTTCAGATTGAATAGTGGCTTCACTGGCTTTGCTGACATCGACACGACCACCAGTGTCTCTATCGCCATAAGGACTGAGCGGTGCAAAGAAAGTCACTGATCGTTCTCCACGTTCAATGGTACAAATTTCTCGAGCTTTGGTTCTGCCTGGCGTGTATTTGAGACCGGTATAGCCTTTTTCCGGGGTTGCACCATCCGTTAATTGAGTAATCCGTACGCCCTTGGCGGTGAGTTTGCCTACTAAGGCTTGAGTGTTAACAGGATTAGGATCTACATTTTCAGGATCTACTATTAGCGAGTTAGCTCCGCCATCTTCTATTCCTAATCGACGATTTCTACGTCTAGATGGAAAGGTATCTTCTTGGACTGATTTGTTAGTTTTTTTGGACTCGCGAGGTGGCTGCGGTTTACTTAACTTGCTAATCAGACTTTCGGAACTTACCTTACGAATAACGGCTAACTTATCAATAAAAAATACTAACTTAAGATTTTTTGTGCGGCTCTTTTCAAATTTCTCAATGATCTTAATCCATTCATCGTCTGCAATTTCCAGCGGCTGTACGTCATAGTCTTTAAAAAGATTGAGTTTTTGAAAGTTAGCAATTTTTAATGCAGTCTCTTCTTTGCTTAAAGTAGGCATATCGTTATGCCCCCAACCGAATTACTGCATTATTGTATACCATTGAATTAACCTCCGGCTTTAGGATCAATGCCTTTGGTTTCATCTTTGAGTTCTTGTAACTTTTCAACAACATTTTCCCCACGGGATTGCCAGAATCTAGGCGATTTAATTGAGCTGTCACCTACATACAAATACACTGCAAGTGCGACTAAACCGGGTAATATACCTGAAATTAAAATACCTGCAACTGTTAAAGTATTTAACACATAACGTTTCCATTCGGGATCACGCTGTGATTTAAGTTCTACTTCAGCTTTATCCAACTCTTGATAGAAACTAGCTACTCTCTCAGAAGGTAATTTATCCATATTGTTAAAGCATGTTAGTAAATGAGTAACCTTCTCTTTTTTCACCAAAGCACGTTCATCGGTTAATTTACTTAAGTAGGTTAAATAGTCTTTAGTCAAAGGAATTAATTTTTCATTAATTAGAACTGTGAATTTCGCTTCATCTAAATTATTAAGTGCCGCATGCTGGCGTTTATTGGTAGCATTAAGATCCGCAATAGTTTCTTCAGCTGCTGCTAACTCGTCTTTTAATGCCGCAACTTCGGCTTGTAGTTCTAATTTTTCTGCATTGAGTAGAGTATTTTTACCTTCTTGTTCAGACAATTTTTCGTCTAAGGAGGCATTTTCTTTTTGAACATCTGATAGTTGTTTTTCAAGACCTTTAATCTCTTTTTCTAAGGCCTTGTTTTCATGTGAAACCGCAAAGAAGTTAGTTTCTAAATTATGTAATTTTCTAACTAGTTGCTTATTTTCATCTTTAAGAGCGCTCAACTTCGCTTCCAGTTGGGAGATCTTATACTTGAGTTTAGTAAGCCTTGCTTCCCGGGGACCTTTATTTCTTTCCAAAGTGGCAAGTGTGGATTCTAAGGTGGCTTTATCAGTTTGTAGTGCTTCATTGGCACGTACTTGACCACGAAGCCAAAATTGAACTGCATCTATAGTAGTATCTTTAACCTCGATTGCACGTTCAAGTTCAGCTATTTTGGCTTCTTTCTCTTGGGCATTCTCTGTGAGATTACGTAGACGTATTTTTAAGGCTGATAGAGAATCTTGTGCAACCAAATGTCTATCGTTTACATCTTCAAGGGTTGTTTCTGCCGTTTGAAGTTGACGGTTTACCTCTTGAAGATTGTGTTGAAGAGCGGCCTTATCACTTTCTAACTTGGCCATTTGCGCAGAAAGTCTAGTTGTAGTCGCTTCACTAGATTGCTGGTTATTTTGCAGTGTAGCTTCGAGAGTTTTCTTTTCAGCCAATAAGTCTTTATGCGTTGTATCTAGCGCCTGCAATTGAGAAGTAAGCGTTGATTGAGTCTTGGTAAGTGATGCTCGTTCCGCTTCTAACTGAGCCAATTGCGCAGTAAGTTTAGCTGTAGTAGTTACACTAGATTGCTGGTTATTTTGCAGTGTAGCTTCGAGAGTTTTCTTTTCAGCCAATAAGTCTTTATGCGTTGTATCTAGCGCCTGCAATTGAGAAGTAAGCGTTGATTGATTCTTGCTAAGTGACGCCCGCTCCGCTTCTAACTGAGCCAATTGCGCAGTAAGTTCAGATTTAGTAGCTTCACTAGATTGCTGGTTATTTTGCAGTGTAGCTTCGAGAGTTTTCTTCTCAGCCAACAAGGTTTTATGCGTTGTATCTAGCGCTTGCAATTCAGAAGTAAGCGTTGATTGAGTCTTGGTAAGTGACTCCTGTTCCGCTTGAAGCTGAGTTTGCTCCGCTTTTAAATTAGCAATGTATGCTACAAGGCCTCGATTGGCTGTGACTAATTCATTTTGATTATTGGTTAGCGTTGCTTTTTCAGCCAACAATGTGTTGCGCTCATTTTCTAGGCTACCAAGATTGGTTTGTAGACTTGCCTTAGTTTGTTCTGCCGTTTCAAGGGCAGTTGCAACACTCGCTAATTGAACACTCAGGGCAACATTTGCTATTTTTTCTCGTTGCTTTTCTGTGCGTAGAGTACTATTTTCCTCTGTTAGATCGCGGTTGTTTTTTAACAAGAGTGCTGATTTTTGATTCTCCGAATCAAGCTCTTTAGTAAGTTCAGCTTTCACTGTTTCCAGTTGAGCAGCCAGAGATCTTCCCTCTTGCACAGCAGCGGTTAACTCTTGGTTTAATGCAGCATTTTTCTTACTGAGTTCAACATGGGGATCTGTTGCCCCATAATTTCTAATTGCGTAACGCTCGACCATTTCTTTAAAACTGTGTGTCACCGCAATTTCAACAGGTGGTTTAGCTTTTTGTCGATAAAATTTATCTGCCGCTATTGCAATTAAGCTGTCAGCTTTAACTTGTAAATTGAAATGATGGTTTGCAAATGAGCTCAACTCTTGTGGAGCTAGAGAGTTTAAAGCGACTAAATCGGCAAGAAATACTGTGACCTTGTTATAGACTCTTTCGAAGTCTTCGTATTTATCGATATATTGATGATCAAACACTTCTTTCAAAGTGGCTTCAGTATAGTTAACTTTTTTACCAATCTCATCTTTAAATTCTATTTCAACAAGTTGCCAAAGTCGTTTAAATTTTTCATCCATTTGTTCGTCGGAGTAGGTTTTGAACTCAGGGTCTGCAAAAAATGCGTCCAATTGCTTGGCTTCTTCGCTATTGTTTTGACTTTGTTCTAAACCTCGATCCATTCTTAGTTGAAAAACGACATTGGTAAAAAAGCTTCTTAACTTGTCATTTGGTGAAGCTATTAAGGTCTTAATCTCTTCTAAGAAGTCTTCGCTTTGTATAGCTTGCGCTTCTTTGATCTGTTTCAAAATATTGCCACATAGGGATTTTCTGAATTCGCCAAGCTCCTGTAATTTCCCCTCTGGAGTGTTTTGTAAAAAGTTAAGCAAGTCTTTTATGGCTTCAAGCAGTGCGAGTTTTTCTGTTTTCCCTTCTTCAGAACTCCAATCACTGACCAGATATTTTTGACTGATTTGCGCAGCCAGTGCGGTACAGATATCCAATAGCTCTTTACGGCCTTTCTCGTTTCCTAACATATTGTCAATATTCACCAAGGACTTACTAAGATCAACGGCGTTTAATTTGTCAACGGCGTTTAATTTGTTAAATATATCTTTAAGATTGGTAACGATGGTGCTCAGCTTCTCGGTGTTAAGGTTACCCATCTTTAATTTTGCGTACAATTCCGACTGCATCAATTTATAATGGTGTTCATTAATATAATGTTCAGATACAGATGGTAATTTAGAGGCAAATTGATGGTATTTTCCGAGACTTAATATTTGGCGCTCTACTGCTAAACCCAGCATAGAATAGTTCGTTTTATCGTATTTTCGGTAATGATCTTTAGCTCTCAAAATTTTGTTATAGATTGTTTTATAAATAGCATCAAAATCAAAACCCAATACATCTCCTTGGAGATTTTTCGTATGGTGTACGCTTCGTCTCCCTAGCGCATTACCCTCTGCTTTTAAAAAATCGGTTTTAATTTTGACACCGTGATGGCCTAGAAAATCCAACAATTTGAACATAATTAGTTTTTGTACATGTGTTGTATTTTCAACAGGGTTCTTTAGCTGGTCTAAATTATTACCTGCAGACCCAGTACCATGGTACCCGGGGACTCTAAGAGTGGTAAGTTTCTGTTCATTAGGTGCTTCTGCGGTTACATAAATAGGAGTAAATCCTAAGTATGTACGCTCGTTTTCGTAATAAACTATCTCGGCATTTTTAACTATCTTTGGTAATGTATAGAATCTGTGGTCATACCAAGTGATAGGTATTACATCGCCAGGTACTGGATCAATACCAAAAAAGTTTACTGTAACCTCTTTAATATTGTCCTTTAAATTATTGAATAAAGCCTTTTTCTCGTCATCTTTGAGCTCATCTAGAGCTTTTTTCAAAGATCTAACCACAGGTCCAGTTGAAGTCTTTGGTCTTCTATAGCTTTCCTCAGTTTGAAGATCTTTAATTAGCGTTTCTAGATTTTCGCAAGGTGGGTTTGCGGTTAAGCGAGTTTGTATTGACTGCAACTCATGGGTGAGCAGTATTGATTCGACTGCTCCACGACTGTGGGCCATAATGTTAATGGTTTTGTGACCACGACCAATCGCTTTAAGCGTTTCTGCTAATCCGTTTCCAATACGTACTCCTACTTCGCTACCCAAAGTAGTCGGACCATTAATAACAACGGCTTCATCAGCAACATAGGCTACAGAATCAGGGGTCTTGGGGTCGACAGAGATAAAAGTTTTTGAATTGTTGGTAACTATATGCGAAGTTAGAACGCTAAGGGTTTCACCCTTAGGATAATCTTTCTTATCCGGGTTGCCCTGTCCTACTGCGGCATTCTTTTTTCCTTTCAAATGTGGGGTATAAACAGTATCAGTCCCTAACATCGTGAGAGTAAAAACGGTCATTGAAATGCCTCTAAATAATCTATATTGATTAATTATAACACATCAAACAGTAATAATAAACACCTTCATGTGCAAATAATTGCCTTTTAATTCAATAATATTAAGCGCTTCGAGTGGTTTTTAAGTGAGTTTGAGTGATTTTTATGGACTTCGCTTGCACTGTTCATCTGCATTGGCGATAATTTGTTTTTTTGAAGGAGGCGTATTTTGAGCGTTTATATGAAAGACTCACAACAACAGGCCCAAGCTTGTGTTATCTGGATGCATGGTTTGGGTGCTGATGCCTCTGACATGGCAGGACTTGCTGACCAATTGCTATTGCCAGACGTGGCTGTACGCCATGTGTTTATCGATGCACCAGTTCGTCCAGTAACGCTTAATGGCGGCATGGCTATGCCCGCCTGGTACGATATTTTAGGCATGGAACTAGTAGATAGAGAGGACAAACAAGGGATTGAGCAGTCAGACTCACTAATTCGTGCAGTGATGGATACACAGTTGAGTGATGGTTTTACTCATGACAAGCTCTTTTTAGCCGGTTTCTCGCAGGGTGGTGCTATGGCTTTGCATACGGCCTTGCATACTAAGCATCGTCTGGGTGGGGTAATTGCTCTATCCGCGTATTTACCGCTAGCGCGTGAAAATAGACCTGATTTGGATAAAAGCACGCCTTTTTTCATGGCTGGTGGCCAGTATGACCAGCTTGTTTTACCTACTTGGACGCAACAAAGTCATGAATGGTTAAAGACTCACGGGTATGAAAAAATAGCCTTTCATCAATATGCTATGGAACATTCCATCTGTTTAGAAGAGATTAGAGATCTTAGTCAATGGCTAAGCTCGCAGGTTGAGGGAGCTCTGTAATGACAGTAGTCAATAGATCGCGCATTGTAGCTTATTCGTGCGAGCAAATGTATGCCTTGGTGAATAATGTGGAGCAATACGCACAATTTTTACCGTATTGCAGCGAAAGTATTGTTCATCACCGCGATAATGATGAAGTGCAAGCCACATTAGTCATCGGTGCGGGTGGTATGACCAAATCCTTTACCACGCGCAACCGCCTGCAGGCCAATAAAATGATTGAAATTCGCCTGGTTGATGGTCCTTTTAGCCATTTAGAGGGTTTTTGGCGTTTTGATGAGGTAGATGAAGGCTGTAAAGTCTCTTTTGATTTGGAGTTTGAATTCGCCGGAAAAATGATTTCAATGTTTTTAGGGCCTGTTTTTGAGCAAATAACGGATAAAATGGTGGATTCCTTTTGCGAAAGAGCTGAGGTTTCCTATGGTAAACGTTGAGCTTGTCTTTTTAAGTGCGGCTAAAGATACCGTGCACCATCGTTTGGAGTTAAAGGCTGGTTCTACAGTTAGTGAGGCTTTAGACCAATCAGGAATCTATTTAAGCCACCCAGAAACCAAAGAGCTACCTGTTGGCATCTATTCCAAGCAAGTTTCACTGGATACCGTTTTAAAGGAAGGGGATAGGGTTGAGTTTTACAGACCTTTGTCCTTGGATCCTAAAGAGATAAGACGAAAGAAGGCCAGTGCGAAGAAGAAATCTAAATAATATTAAATAATGTAGCGAGTTTTCTTTGTGAACTTGGTGCTTTTGATTGGATCTTTTTACATTAATGAAACCCGGATTACGCTGTCGCTGCATCCGGGCTACGATGTTTGATTTTTATGAGTTTTTTATACTGTAGCCTGGATGCAGCGTTAGCGAAATCCGGGTTTCTTTAATGTACGAAGAGCTCATCAGAAAGATTATTTACGTTAATGAAACCCGGATTACGCTGCGCTGCATCCGGGCTACGGTATTTGTATACGGTATTTAAATTAGGGTCTGTGTTCTATGCGGGTTATTGTGCCGTTGGCGAAATAGATTACTACGTTGCGGATTTCAAGTGGTCCGCTTCCTTTTCTCCAGGAATAAGCATAATCCCAGCGATCGTTGTTGAATGTCGGGCTTAACAGGGTATTACCCATTAAGATAGCCGCGTCATTTTTACTCATGCCTACGCGCAATCGTTGTACTTTTGATTGTGGTAATAAGTTACCTTGCTGAGCGATACGTCTGGAAAAATCATAAGAGACGCATTGTGTTAGAGATAATGATACTATGACAGTAATAAGCAGTGTTATTATTCGCATTTTTTTGCCTACCATGAAAAATTTCGCCATAATAACATGCTAATTATTGAAAGGCACTTGATTATTTATCCTGAGGAGCAAAAGTGGCTGAAAGTCAGCAATTAAAAGAAGTGGGTTTGAAAATAACCTTGCCCAGACTGAAAGTATTGCAAATTTTGGAGCAGTCAGGTAATCATCATTTAAGTGCTGAGGGTGTTTATAAAGCCTTGTTAGATATGGGCGACGATGTTGGGTTAGCAACTGTTTATCGTGTCCTCACTCAATTTGAAGCTGCAGGTTTAGTTTCTCGACATAATTTTGGTGGCCATTCTGTTTTTGAGCTAAGTCAGGGTGAGCATCATGATCATCTCGTCTGCGTCAAATGCGGTTTAGTGGAAGAGTTTGTGGACGAAGTCATTGAACAGCGGCAAAAATTAATTGCTGAAAAAGCCCAATTTAAAATGACGGATCACGCACTTAATATTTATGGAATTTGTCCACAGTGTAGGTAAATGTACAGTAATTCACAATTAGGAGTTGGAATCCAGCTTCGATCATAACCAAAGATCTCTGGATACCGTGCATAAAGCACGGTAGGTAGGAGCTACGCGCCTACGTTCCGCGGAATCCAGACGATCTTTAATCGAGATCGAAGCTGGATACCAGCTCCCAATTGAGAATTGCTGGTAAATGTAAAGTCAGGGATTGATCATGGAATTTGATTATATTATTGTTGGCGCAGGCAGTGCGGGTTGCCTTCTTGCTTCTCGTCTTAGTGAAAACCCCTCTCATCAAGTATTACTCCTGGAGGCTGGAGGTACCAACAAATCAGCCGTCTTGCAAATCCCGTTTCTAGGCTTACTGACCCTCCCGTACCGGTTGAAGAATTGGCATTATTACACCGAAAAACAAGTTGGATTAAATGGCAGACGTGGATATCAACCAAGAGGAAAAGCCTTAGGGGGATCAAGTGCCATTAATGCCATGATTTATATCCGTGGCCAAGCAGCTGATTACAATGAGTGGGCACAACATTCATCCAGTGATTGGTCTTATGATGCCGTACTCCCTTTATTTAAAAAATTTGAAGCAAACTCTGCAATTCAAAATGGATATCATGGTCAAGACGGGGAATTGGTAGTTAGTAATGCTATAAGCCCGAACCCTGTGTCCGAAGTTTTTGTCGCCGCAGCCAATGCCTGTGGTTATGCAAAGAATTTAGATTTTAATGGGGCCTCTCAATACGGAGTAGGTTTATATCAGGTCACGCGAAAAGCTGGTAAAAGGCATTCCAGTGCGGATGCTTTTTTAGATCCTGTAGTGCAAAGACCCAATTTGACTGTGTTAACTCATGCTCGAGTACTTAAAGTATTGCTTAAGGCTAAACGATGTTTTGGAGTAGCTGTACTTCACAAGGGCAAGACTCAAGAAATAAAAGCCAGAAAAACCGTTATTTTGAGCGCTGGAGCAATCAGTTCACCGCATTTGTTGTTACTCTCTGGTATTGGTCCAAAAAAACAATTAGAAGAGTTTGGCATAGACTGCCTCCATGATTTACCCGGAGTCGGGGAAAATTTACACGATCATCCAGATTATGGGCACATCTATACTTCAAAGCATCCCTCTCTCTGGGGGATAACACCCTCTGGTCTTTGGGACGTTTTTAATGCTTATCGCTTATATAAAAAAACGGCCACTGGCATGATGACCTCTAACTTTGCTGAGTCTGGTGGTTTTATTTCTACTTTAGGAGATAAAACTAGACCTGACATTCAACTGCATTTTGTTCCTGGCATGGTTGAGGATCATTGTCATAAATTGCATTTTAGTCGGGGGATGTTGTTGCATGTCTGCGTTCTACGTCCAAAAAGTCGGGGGCGCATTCGTTTGAAATCGGCCAATCCTCTGCATGCTCCTGCCATAGATCCTAATTTTTTAGGCGCAAATGATGACGTTGAGCTACTGCTTAAAGGGTATAAATTGAGTCTTGAAATTATTGAACACCCCTTATTAGCTCCTTATAGAGAGAGGGCGCTTTACAGTGCTAATTCAGATGAACAAATTGTACAGCTTCTTCGGCAACGGACAGATACCGTCTATCATCCGGTGGGTAGTTGCCGCATGGGAAATGATGAGTTAGCCGTAGTAAATCCCCGTTTGCAGGTTCATGGAATTGACGGTTTGATAGTTGCGGATGCATCGATTATGCCGCAGATAATTTCTGGAAATACTAATGCACCTAGTATGATGATTGCGGAGCAGGCTGCAGGGTTCTTGTTGGCAGATTCCTAATTATAAAGAACTGTACTCTTATCGAAGGAAACTAGCTTATACTTAGATGATTCGAATTCTAAGGATAGCTAACATGTACGATGATTTACGTAGTCCCTATCAGCAGGGTAGTTTACCTGCAGTTCAACTAGGCGGTATTTTAGTTGATAATCAATTAATTCCAGATTCGCCGGTCAATTTACTATTAAAAACCTTTAATCGCCATGGACTAATTGCAGGGGCTACTGGTAGTGGGAAAACCAAAACTATCCAAGTTCTGAGTGAGCAACTATCCCTGGCTGGTGTGCCAAGTTTAGTGATGGACATCAAAGGGGATATCTCTGGTTTGGCATTACCGGGTGAGGCATCGGATTCTATTGAAGCGCGATCGAAAACACTCAATGTGACTTATACACCACGCGGATTCCCAGTAGAGTTTTTGACTTTGAATGCAGCACATGCTGGAGTGCCACTTCGTTCAACCGTTGCAGACTTTGGTCCCATCTTATTTTCCCGGATGTTAGATATTAACGATACCCAAGAAGGGGTTGTTACTATTTTATTTGAATATGCCAAACAGCAACAACTTCCCTTGATTGGTTTGGATGATTTAAAAAGTCTATTGCAATTCGTACAAAGCGACGAAGGCAAAGCAAAAATTGAGGCCAATTATGGGGCCGTAGCTTCCTCCTCTATTGGAACTATCATGCGCAAAATTATTGAACTGGAGGCGCAGGGTGGAGATGCTTTTTTTGGTGAGCCTGCTTTTAATGTGCAAGATTTAGTGCGCACCAATGCACAGGGTTTGGGTATTATTTCCGTTCTACGTCTACTAGACATGCAGGATAAACCCAAACTCTTTTCCACGTTTATGTTGAAACTATTATCAGATGTCTACCGAGTAATGCCGGAATTAGGTGATCCCGATAAACCCAAATTAATTTTGTTTATTGATGAGGCACATTTGATTTTTAGCAATGCCAGTAAAGCCTTATTAAGTTTGTTAGATACTATGGTGAAACTCATTCGCTCAAAAGGGATTGGTTTAATTTTCTGTACACAAACACCAACAGATATTCCTGATAATGTGTTGAGTCAATTGGGTTTAAAAATACAACATGCTTTACGTGCATTTACAGCTAAAGATCGTACTGCTATGAAACTGGTAGCGCAAAACTTTCCACCTTCTGAGCACTACAATACTGAACAATTACTTACAGCCTTGGGTATTGGTGAGGCCTTAGTCAGTAGCTTAGACGGAAAAGGCCAACCCACTCCTTTAATCCAATGTATGATTCGCGCACCTGAGTCTAGGATGGGGGTGTTGACTGAGCAGGAGTTGACACAGACTATCAGTGCATCCACATTGTATCCCAAATATGCTCAACGCTTAGAAAGAAGTTCTGCTAAAGATATCTTAGCAGCGCAAAAAGCAGCACAGCCACAAGTAGCTAACAAGCAATCTAGCGCATCTGCAAAAAATGCAAAATCTGACAATTCATCGATTATAGAATCAGTGACCAAAAATACTCTGTTTCGCCAAGTGACTCGCCAAATAATTCGTGATTTATTGCGTAATTTATTAGTGATGTTAGGTTTGAAAAAAAAGTAGGTCTACACTGTACAGCAATTCTGAATGTGGGGTTGGAATCCAGCTCCGATCACTACTAAAAATCCCTGGATACCGTGCATAAAGCACGGTAGGTTGGGGGGTAGGTTGGGGAGTGTGCACGGTAGGTAGGCGCTACGCGCCTACGTTCCGCGGCCGAAGGTCCGCGGAATCCAGACGATCTTTAATCGAGGTAGTAGCTGGATTCCAACTCCACATTGAGAAATGCTGTACAATATAGATGCCCGAATTACTTACAAGCTAATACGGGTCTTATGAAAAAAATTAATATCTAGTGGCTTTGATTCTTTGCAATCTCGGTACGGAAAATTGTAGGCTACCTCTTTTTAATTCGAAAACACGGTACAAATTCAGCGGTAACAATAGCGAGTGTAGGATAAAAATGGGGTGCAAATTACCACCCAATCCATACATAATAAAAGCCACGTTGCTGCTAATTGCGATAAGACGTAAAGTCATAATTTTTTTAACGTAAAAAGTCGCAAATACTAAAGATGCGGCGATATATCCAATTACATCGGTCATTGATTCCATTTAATTTCACCTCTAACTCTTGAAAATCCTTTTCTACCTCAACATAACATTTTGCGCCTGCGATTCGCAACCAATTGAGCCCTTATCCATTCTTAGATTAATTTGATCTCTGGACTATCTGTATAAGTAGGTAGTGGATTTGGAGCTTTACCAAACACCCCAATTTTGCCTATTATCTCACCGACAGTCATAGTGCTTGCAGCGTCTTCATTGGGTCCTCTAACCAATAGAACATCTAAACGGTTAAGAATCTCATCGTGTCTATCTAAGTAGGTTTTATGAAGCTCGTTGGCTGCTCGTAACTGTTCCTTCGTTTCGTAAAGATCTCTTTCGGCTTGACAGATTCTATCGGCAAATTGTCCAAAGTTAGCTTTTTCATTGGCTAAGAAACTGGTTAATTTTGCTTGGAAATCTGCACGCTGTTGTTTATCTTCAGTTGCAGTATTGATGAACGTTTTCACAGCTCCGCCGAGAGTATTTGCTACTAACTTTGCATTGGTCAGTTCAAGATTTAATGACGTTCTAGTTGCGGCTAATTCTGCAATCTCAGCATGTAATTTTTGGGATATAGCAGCATGCGCGCTTGTTTTTTCCTCTAATTGCTTTTGAGTGTCTTTTAAGGAACCTTGTAATTCAATGTTTTGTTCACAAACCGCGCTTAATTCTTTTTTCTTGACTTGCAGATCTACGACTTCTTGCTTTAAAAGTTTTTCAGCTTCTATAAGCCCACCAATTTCTCTAGATAGGTTACCAATTTGTCCGCTCAACTCCTCAACGTTTTTTACAAGTCTTGCATTTTCTGCGCTAACCTTTCTGATCTCATCTGAGAACTTACTATGCACCGTCGCCAACATAGTGATAATGTCTTCAAGCATGGTTGCAAGCTTATCAACACTCACTTCAATACGTTTAATATTTTTGCTGTTATAGAAATTATGGTCTTCAAGAACTGCTGCACCAGTAACATAAGTCATAGCAGAAGCACTGCCCAATACCAGACTTCCACCACCAGAAAATAATCCACCAACAAAGATTGTGGGTAAAGCGACAATTACTCCTCCTAGCACCTTTTGCCACAAGGTTAGTTTTTCCCAAGCTATAGCAGCTTGTGAAATCATGCTGGGATTTTCTGCTATGCATCTAATCAGATTTTTTAAATCTTTTTGAATACCAGCTAATTGTGCTTGCATGGTGGTTAACTGCTGGAGGCTATCTTGTTCTTGCAGTGTTTTATCGGTAGATGTTGCTGTAACTTGATTAGAGCCTAAAAGAGTGTGAACTTCAGTAGCTGAGAGTTTGACATCAGTTCCATTGCTTGCACCGTCTAGTGCAACCTGATCTTTTTTTAATAGGTCTTTAAGCTCTACTTCATGCGTAGCCATTATTAGCTCCTTGAGTATAAAATTCTTCCGTTCCCCCTTTTAATCATAAAACCAAATATAAAACAAGAAAAATCACTATTTTATTTTTGTTCCATTTTAAGATAAGCAGAGGTGTGTAGATCCGCATTATTTTTATATCCTTGATATAAATAACGGGAAATTTTGTTAACTACAGGATCAGTCACTCCATTCAAAAAAGAATAGTTTGTATTGTCTGATCGATGATGCTTTAAATGGTGTTGCTTGGGAAGTAATAACCTTAGCGTTTGTAATCGTTTTATAAGCGTTCGCTCGTCACCTGCATTATGGCAAAGAAAGTGAGAGACTTCTGCCACTGAGGAAAGGATTCCAAAGGCGACCAATCCAACGTTGAAAACATAATTTATGTTACCCACTGATTGCCAAACGCTGATTAGTAATAAATAAACAAGTAACCAAAATTTAGTACCGGATTCATAAAAATAGACATTAATGATACTTCGGTCCGCATAGCGTGGTTTAGCATGGTGTAAGTGAAAAGAGGAAATGAAAGGCCCAACTAAGGAGTTGTAGCGGGTATTATTATCCATGAACATATGGACTAAACCGCTGACCAAGTCGGTAATTACATAGGTAGTCATGAACACTATAGTAAGAGTCAGTGGACTTGCTGTGCACTTAGAGAGACAGAGGTTGTACAGGGTAAAACATTGCAAAAATACTATAGAAATGGAAACGCATAATTCCAGGAATGTGTAAATTCGGTTGTGCATGTATTTGCCCATCGCCTGACTAAATGCATGAATTTGATTATCTAACTCAGTAACCATAAATGCTTGAAATTCCACAATGCTCGTTTGATGAGTATAAATTTTAGCATGTAAAATTAATTACCGCTCTATGTTTTGCTCGGAGTGGTGGAACCCAAATCTTGAGGGAACTCAGGTGGCTCGTAGCCCTTTTTCGCTTGCTCGGTTGGTGTGTTAAACAAGCCAAAGCGTTTGATAAGATCAGTTTGACTCGGTTGAATATTGCTTGCCGCAGAGAGATTTTCCACTATGGCTTTTCGGTGAGGAGTATACAAATAAAGAGCCTCTAATAAAGCAAAGATACATTGTTGCAGAAAGGCAAAACTTAGCACGTCGGGTTGTTCGTAGGCTAAAATAGTCTCTCTAAACTGATCGTTGTCAATTTCGGCTTTCAAGGTATCTAGTCGCACTTGAATGGAGAGTTCTTTATTATTTGCGATATCATATATATGGGTGATGAGCTCTTGTTTTTTCTTCAACGTAAGCTCATTCTCAAAACAGTGCTCATCAGTATCTATCGCATGCTGGGCTTTTGTAAAATACACTTTGAAAGGCTTAAGGGCGATCTTTATCGTATCAAGATGGAAATACTGAACAAAGTTGTTGTTTTCAAAGAGGGCAATTTTTTCATCCACTAATTGATTAACTTTGTCGTTAATTTCTTCAGCATCCTTAGCTTCATCGATTATTGCTTTTTTAAAGCCAAGTACATAGGACTTTAGTTCCTTTTGATAGTCATATTGCATATCAACAAGTCCGTTAGATTTTTTCGCATGGTTCTTTAACCGCTTCATCAATGCCGCTTCGGTATACTGTTCAATAAACAGCTCGTCCGCTTTGACTGTCTGTTTAGTTTGTTCTTCCAAATGCGTTAGTTTTTCTTGATAGGTTAGTGAGCTCATACGTGAGGTTGCAATTTTGCTTTCATAATAGTGGATACCCGCGTTCACTAAATTGAGAATGTTTTTAAACTTAGGATCGTATTCATTAGTCGCATCATTTAAGAATTTATCGAGCGCAATACTGCTTTTAGTATCCGTTGAATCAACGGTTACTTTCTTTTGTAATTTGACTAGCCTAGGTAGTGAAGATTTAAACTCCTGAATGAGTTCATTCTTAGTTAGCAGATTATCATCACTTTGATACGATTCGATTAGGTGCCGCAAATTGATAAGGTAGTGTTCTTTAGTGGCGAACTTTACAGTACTTCTATTGGCTTCAACTAGCTTAGAAGTTGCTAATTTTTTCCGTTCCACAAGAGAGCTATTATCAAGGACCAAATCAAGATGTACCCTGGATGGTAAACCCAGTGGGCTCAGTAATCCTTTAAAGTACTCATCTGTTATATTTTTTAAGGGCGTTGTGATGAAGCCTGGTTGTAAACCTAGTTTATCTTCCCATGCATCAGCCTCTAAAAGCATAGGGGTAATGATGGATGATTTTATATGATCCAAGTTATTCATTACCGCATCATGGGTTGTACTGGTAAATTCATTTAACTTGTTCGTCAAATCGCGATAAAGCAGATACATTTTGGGTGTTTGTAAGAATAGTTTAAAGTAGGAGTGAGAACTATTCATAATTGCTTCAATACGTTGAGTTGTAAGCTTCGCATCTCGATGGAGCTCTTCAAATTCTTCAGCGGTAGTGTAGCCATTATTTCTTAGTGTTCTAATATGTTTAGGTGCAAGATAAAACGCATTTAACACGTACCACAAACTATTGTATTCAATGACTTCGTCATCCACTTTGCCAGGGGATAATCGATATTCTTCCGTGTGATCCTGGAAGGTTGCTATCAGTCCCTGTGCTTTATTGTAAAGCTCCTTTGCTATTACACCAAAATGAGGATCTTTTATGAGACCCATGGTTAATTTTTCTAACTCATATAGGTGGCCATAGGCTTGGAATAGATGTTTAACGTAGATTGTTTGATAACTTTTGTTATTCAATTGTTCTAATTCATACGCAACCCCTTCAATATGATGCAAGCTATTGAAAATACGCTTTAACGCAAGCACTTGCTCACATTGTGTCGAAATTGTTTTTGCATTATTAAGTGCAGGGAATGGGAGCCCGCTAGTGTTGAACTGAAGTTCTTTTTGCATAGCACTATTCATAAACTTAGTCAGTTCTAGTAAATCTTTTTTAAACGCGTTTATTGGTTTAGATAGATTGGTTTTCACCACGTAATGTGCTCTTGCCGAAAGTGCAGCATCTTTTTGCAGAGGAAGGGTTTCATTTTCTCGATCATATTTTTCGTCGGCTAGTTCCTCAAAAAATCGGCTTCTTTTTTTCCAGGTTAAATCCTGTTGCGTGAAAAACTGTTGAAATTGCAGATCTCTGTTCTTAAAAATATCTAAAACAGCATTGTCAGAGTCGTCAGATTTGCCCGCTAAAAAGTGAGAGATATATTTATCTTCTTCGACAGTGCTTACATCAAGGTAATCGATTTGAGTTGAGACAAAATAATTTTGGAATTGATTATACAAGGCTCTATAAGGGGCTTTCTCTTTATCAGCCTTTGCTTTTTTCAATAAGGTTTCCATGTCCCGCAGGGTGAACACTTTATTGGTTTCTAGACTTTCAAGACTCACCTTGTGCAACAGGTCAATAAATTCTGTTAAGCGTGCTGTTTTACCGACGTCATTAGTGCTTGATTTTTTCATTAGCTCTGCGTATTCAATCAGCTCATTAAAATGAACAGTACCATTAAGGCTTCTTTGTCCTTGGCGGGTTTTTTTTAATTCATCCATAGTGGAGATTAAAGCGGCTATTCTTTTTGCTTTGTCAGGGCTATGTAGTTCGGTACTTGCGACCACCAGTATCCCCTGCAATTCATCAAGTTCGCTTAACTCAAGAATAGTATTTGAGTGTTTTGGCCCTTCCTCGGGATGCTCCAATAGTCGAATAAATTGCTTATAGGCATCATAAGCATCTTCAAATTTATCAAGTTTGTTTTCATACCAAAGATGAAGATCGAGTGCTTGTTGGCTCGTTAGAGCAGCTAGAGTGTCTGCATTGTTGGTATCCAACAGAGTAGAACCATTAGGAGCTTTCACAAAGCTATTATCAATAGTGTCCTTTTTCTTAACTTTAAGTGCGCGGCGCTCATTAACAATAAAAACATTGGCCCTAGTATTGGGGAAAAGTGCTAGGTCGGTATTGTTATTAACAGAGCTAATCAAATCTTCATTTAAGGTAATGTGAAATTCGCGAGTAGCCCGATCTTTGTTAATTAATTGTTGTAATTCTGCTTTCGCTGCAAGAATAATACTTACTTTATCCGGAGGGTTTTGTAAGGTTAATAAACGCAGAGCCTTTGCAAGCCCGCCCATCACAGTACCCTTATAATTTAAACTATCAATTATGGTATCACTAAGTTCAATGTTGAACTGTGCGAGATAGGGTTTGAGTAGTTTATAGTGATTGGCTATCTCCTGTTTATCTTCCTCAGGTAGATTTTGCAAAGCTAGGTCGCTGAAGTCAGGATTTTCCAAAAGGTCAAAAAAAGCGTTAAAAGCTTTTTGTGCTTTGCCAATTTTAAAAATAGCCCTTTTAGCTTCGTCAACACGTTTGTGGCTATGCTCAAGTCTTAAAGCAACAAAACGTGAATCTTCAATACTCAGTAGTTCCTCACCTTTAGCATTAAAATCTACGGGACTAGAAGCCAATTCCACCAGCAGTTGATACAGTGGTTTAATGGAGTTCATCATCGGGTTGGATAAGGTACCTGGAGCAAGCAATAAATTGTCTTCTACTTTATCAGCAAGACCAAATAGGGTCGGTAATACGTTGTATTTTAATAGACGAAGTTTGTCGCGGATTACATCTTGTGAAGAATCACTTAGATGACCTGCTTGTTCTAGTGTGCTCATAGACAAGGTAATGACATTACTTACTATATGGATGTAATTTAAAAATTTGAGCGGGAGAAAAACACCACTACTTTTTACAGATTGTAGATCGGACAAGAGTTTTGCTGCAGCATTTTGCAACTCTAGTAATCGTTCTTGATTTAATGTTGACTCTTTATTAATAATTTCAGAGGAGTATTTACTCACATCTTGTCTAAATTTCTCAATGTATCCCGGCAAGACAGCGCTAAATTGGGTTAAAAAAGTGTAGTCTAAATCATTATTACTAGGTTGCATCTGATCAATAGCTATACCACTAATCATACCAGCTGTATAACTGAGTGGTTGGGATTTCAATTCTTCCAGTGATTTGTTAAGTTGAGCTGTCTCTGTAGAGTATCTTTTTAAAAAATTCTTGGATGTATTTTGTGAGAAGGTATTAAATTTATCAAGGAGTCCACCCAGCATTTTTTCTTCATCGGCGAAGATGGCACGTAGGTCAACATCTAAGTGGGTTATAAGATAACTGGCTTGGTAAACATGGTCAATTACACGGTTTGCCATTTGAAAATTTGATCTCAGCCCGGCCACTAATTTAGCTTTGTCTCTTATATTCAAAGCTTCTAAATCTTTCAGTGCTAAGCGTGCATGATGCAAGGCGTTTAAAAGTTTTTTAATTTGAGAAATACTATCAGGATCTTCGGCAAAATTAGTAAAGGGCAATCCCCCTTTTGTATCTCTGTTAACCAGATACGCTTTGATACGGGAATTAATTTGAGGGCTTTCTAGGATACTTACAATTTTATTAGAAACGGTATCGATTTTGTCCGAAAACTTAAATTTTTGGAAGGAGTCGAAAAGATCAAAATATTGTTCAATTGTCTCTGATACAGGCTCAAAAAGAGAATAGATGGGCTCTAACATTAAATCACCTGTCCAGTTAATTACCCCAAAGTATAGCAATATAACCTTAAGTTAATATTAAGATACGATTTTATTTAGGCTATCTGTTAATAATAGCTTTAGAGCGTCCAAAATGGAAGCATCTTGGGTAAGTCTCTGATTAGATTCAACTTCAATGCCTTGATAATCACTTACAGGGAATTTTTTACGTAGGAACGAGGTAAATCCATCACTGATGCCCAGGTAGGGGTAATTCATTCGAACGCGTATATTCGGAGTTATTTCTTTGATATTCGCTTTCCATTGTCTTGCTATATCTTGTTCAAGAGAGCGTTTGGGGTCATAGAGAAACCCAATATCTGCGTTTCTTTCTACAGAATTCATGATGGGAGTGAAGCTGTGAATGGATAGATGCAAAACCCTGTTGTTTTGGGCTAATAGTGCTTGAATTTGACGTGTAACTTCTTGGCGGAAAGGCAAATAAAATTGATTAATAATCAATTGCTTGTCTGCTTCTGAAAAGGGCTTGGTAGCTTCAGAAAAGCAATCAGGATTGTGTAGGCTACGGTTGCAATCTATTAATAAGCGACTGCTTTGTGCTCGAATTAGGGGACAGGAAAGCCTTTGTTGCAGGCATTTCGCAATGTCTAAAGCGCCGAAATCGATCCCTCTATGGGTGGCTAGTAGGCTTGCAAATGGTTTAAAGGCTTGCTGGTATTCGGCTGGAATAGTATCCACTGCATGCTCACAGCTAAGCACAACAGCTATTTTTTTCATCTTGGGGTGTACTCAAATTGTTTATTAGTGAGAAGGCAGTGTGCTAGTTGGCCATAGACTTGTTTTAAAGAGTCTTGGTTTATTGTTTTACCTAGTGTTTTTAGTATGCGTTCACTCAAATTACCCTGGCTGAGTATTTTTTCTAGAGCCAATTGCTCGTTAGATTCAAGTTGTGCACTGACCCGTTCAATCAAATGCGACCATATTTCACGCACTGATCTTGTTTTACTCGGTAATTGCCATTGATTACACAGTTCACGATCATCCACTGTTGTCGCTAAACCTGAGCTAATACACTGATCAAAAAGCGCTCTTAGTCTCTTTGTCTCGCAGGGTTGGTCAAGATATAGCTCTGATGATTCCTGCCAATGTTTCAAAATATTGAGAATAGCCTTGGCTATGGCCAGATCAGCGGTAACACATTCTTGCGTATCGATAATGCGAATTTCTATCGCCTTATGGTCCAATTTGGGAATTGCTGCGCGTGAATTCAACCATTGGTGTTGTAGTATTTTTTTTGGATCGAGTGGACTGATATCCTTGTACATCCTATCTAAGATTTTTTCTTGGTATTCTGTCTCGGTAAGAATAAATTCAGGAATAATATCACCACTGATGGAAGGTATCCGATCTTGGTTATGGCAATAATAATACAATCTTGCATCGAGTAAGCCGGTGGATTTGCCGTCTAAAACAGGAGAACTTGCTGCCAGTGCCGGTATTAAGGGTAGGATGAGCCTGATAACATTATGCAATTGACCAAACTCTTGTTCTGTTGAATAGGGTAAATTGACATGCATGCTTTGTAGGTTAGACCAGCCATGGCCTTGGCAATTAAAAATAGCATCGAATTGTTGGTAGTGGGCATCGTTTCCATGCGGCCAGCGTCGTGTCTCTTGCTCAGGGTTCATCCATGGGTGTGCTCCCGTAGGTAGGAGCATGAGATTGTGTTGCTGTAAAATAGGTTGTATATCTACTATTGTTTTTTGGAATTGCTCTATGACATTTGTTTGCGGTGGTTTGGGACCATTGTTTTTAAATTCAAGGACATGCATGACAATTTCATTACTGATTGCAATGTCGCCAAGTAGTACTTCATTGACCAGTTTGCCTGCCAAGGATTCAAGGATTAAATCACTTTTAGGTTGAATATTTAAACTGTCTTTGTCTACTAACATGTACTCTATTTCAATGCCCATCACGGAAAAAATAGAAAATTTAGACATAACCGTGTTTCCTACGAATGCGTTGTAAAAAGAGACTCATGATTTGTTGATACAAATTTTCACCTAAAATTTGATCTTCAAGCCCATTATCAATATTAGGATTGTCATTGATTTCAATAACATAATGCGTATCACCATGGCTCTTAATATCTACCCCGTAAAGACCATCACCGATTAGGCGAGTACATTTTAGAGCCAGTTTTAAAATGGCCTCAGGTACATCGTTGATGGGTAAGGTCTCGCTATCGCCTTCTTTCTTTTCTCCTGCACCGTGCCAGTCATAAATTTGCCAGTGGCCTTTAGCCATAAAATAGCGGCAAGCAAAAAGAGGTTTATTATCGAGTACACCGATCCGCCAATCAAATTCAGTGGGGATAAAGGGTTGGGCTAATATCAAATCCGATGTTTTGAAAAATTGGCTTAGTGATCTTTGTAAGCTTTTTTCATCGTCTACTTTGATGACGCCATGAGAAAAGGCACTATCTGGTTTTTTTAGTACGCAAGGAAACTCAATTTTTGGCAGTTCAATGTCGTGTTTACTTAAAAAAAGCGTTTTAGGTGTATTAATTTGATGACTAGTTAATAATTCAGCCAGATAGACTTTGTTGGTACATTTTATAATGGACTGCGGGTCATCAATAACTACTAAATTTTCTTGCGCTGCGCGGCGCGCTAAGCGATAGGTGTAATGATTTACGGCAGTTGTCGCTCTAATGAATAAAGCATCATACTCGGCGATCGTTTTTCCCTCGTTTTTATCAATGATATCGACGTTTAAACCCATCTCTTCTCCAGCTGCGACAAAGAAATCTAAGGCTTTTTTATTCGATGGGGCATTGGGTTCTGTTGGGTCCACCAGGATTGCCAGGTCGTGAAAACGTTGCTTTTTCCGCCATTGGTAGACTCTTTTTTTAGATAGATAATTTTCTGCAGCCTGGCGCATAAATTCTAAGTGGTGCTCTGGTACATCGGCTAGCGATAAAGGCACGAGGCGTTTAATACGCCATTCTTTTTTTAATTCTAAGGTAAAACGAATGAGTGGTAAGGGAAATAAACCATGCAGTTGTTTGGCTAGCGTTGCATAGCGTTTCGCCATATTTTGCCCAAAATACAGGCTTAAAACGAACTCATCGGTTTTAATATCATGCAGGCTATGTTGGATTTCTTCATGGGTATCTTGCGAAATCAATTTGGATAAGCTGACGTTATAGACGTCCAAGATACTGTGTGAAGAGGGTAGCGCCTTATGATCACGAGCTTGGGCCAATAATGAAACGTAGTAACCGATAGATTGGTAACTAAACGATTGGCAGAGATTAATAACACGAAAGGATTTATTTTGGTGGTATTCATCACCCGTTAAATATTCAGAGGCATGTACTATGGGAGCGAGTTCACTTAAAAACGACCAACTATCAAGATCATCAGTAACGATTACTGTTTGCATTTATCTCTCTTTGGGTTCAATTATGAGTAAATTAGCGTCATAAGTTAGTACACCAAGCATTATAGAGTTAATCAAGCGATTTATGCTTACTTTATAATAATTATTACGAAACAGTGGATTTTCCGCATGGGGATCGGCGACGACAACCAGTCGTTTGGTTGCATCATAACCGCACAGTACTACAAAGTGTCCACAAGGTTCACCACGTATATCATCGTAAACTGATTTCCCCTCAGGAGTAAAGCGTTCGCGGGCACTGCGGTATAGGTAAGTTGCGCTCAAAGCAGTAAGGATAGGGATTTTGCGTTTGAAATATTTTTTGAGTAGATCGACATTTAGTGAATTAGAGCAGATTTTACCGCCTAGTTTGAGATAGTCAAAGAGGGCTAACGTCGCTTTGGTGATGAAGGGATCGTTGCGATAGTGCATTTGCGCTTCCAGCTTTTCCATCAAGAAATCGTTATCCACATGACCATTGTGAAACCAGGTTAAGTCGAATAAATTGAGGTTATAAACATAGATACTGGCTTGAAAACCATGTTGCAGAGCATGTTTACCAAGCATCGGAGTCAAGGTGCCGCCTGAAAGCGAGCGATCGACCCCTTTAATAATCTCTTCAAGTGGCAGATCAAGACCATAATATTGATAAATGGCATGTAAGCTTGTGGGGCCGCAGGTTTCATCATCAGGTTGGCGTTGGATTTCTAATTCAATCATTGAAGCTGCCTTAATTCCAGAGAAGTTCCTGAGCACCATGCTTTTAAATTAGACTTGGCGAGGAGTTTTGTCAAATTGTTGAACATTCCTGCATGGGTTTTTGCACTATCTAGAGCACTTTAATTGACAGTTCTAATATAAAATCAGCCACTTCTTCCGGATCGCTGAAGTAGTTGGTGTAAGCTTTTATACTAATCGGTTTATTAATACGTTCGCCACTTGCTTTAGACTCATTAATCATGGCCTTGACTGTATCGCCCATGGAACACACGAAAAATACATCAGATTCTGGACGTTTTAAAAATTGGGCTTGGAACGATTTAAACACTAAAGACATTTTGCATTGCGCAAGATCTGCGTGGTAGAAACCGTGTAAACCACCCGCTAAGTCTGCGCCAACCGCAAGCGCACCAAAATACATTGAATGTAAGTGATTACGACTGCGTCTGTTTAAACGCAAACGAATCACTATTTCTTGCTCAGTCAGTTTAATTAAAAGGGGCTTTAGATAGCCAATCATAGCTACTTTAAACACCCCGAAATACCAGAGGAAAAATTTAAAGCGAGTAAAACGACTCATGCTTCGTCCTCTTTAACCTTCAAATTGGTGATAACTTTTTTAACTGCGTGTATGGCGGTCACGCGTTTAATAATGGCAACGATAGATTGACTACTTTTAACGTTTCCAGAAAGTGTAACGACGCCATTGGTAGTTGTGGCGTTAATTCCAACCAAGGGTATCGTTTCATCATCTAATACCTTTGCTTTGAGAACAGCTGTCTCCACTTTTGCTGTAATGAACGCATCAGTGAAAGCAGTATTCACTTTCTTAATATATAAGCCACTCGCATGCACGGATTTTACGCCGTTAGTGGTTTTGGCTATGCGTAAGGCATCAACAAAGGCTTGTTTATCTTTGACAAAGCCTTTTAAAGTTACCACTCCATCTTCAGTGGTGGCAGTAATTTTCAAAGGGTTTAAATTGGTATATTCGGTAAATTGTGCGGTGATTTTCGTTGTGATCACTGAGTCGCTTATATCCTGCTTAATACTGCCAATGTCCGCAGCGTGCAGTTGAGTGATAAAAAAAACGAGTAAAGCGGTCAGAATACAAGTAAATTTTTGGTGCATAGTAACCCCCACTTTGATTCGGCATCCATCCTAACTAGTTTGAGATACGATTATAACAGTGTAAGGAGCGTTTGTCTTATACCACTAGCAGGGCTATACTTCGAGTATTTTTTATTCAGGGCAGTGTGACTAATGCAATCAATCACTATTCGTGGTGCAAGAACCCACAATCTTAAAAATTTAGACCTCGAATTACCTAGGGATAAATTAATTGTCATCACTGGTTTATCAGGCTCAGGCAAATCCTCGTTGGCTTTTGATACCCTTTACGCTGAAGGGCAAAGACGCTATGTCGAATCCTTATCCGCTTATGCTCGGCAATTTTTATCAATGATGGAAAAGCCCGATGTAGATTCGATTGAAGGATTATCACCCGCCATCTCAATTGAACAAAAAGCGACTTCGCATAATCCTCGTTCAACAGTAGGCACAATTACTGAAATTTACGATTATCTAAGACTACTATACGCAAGAGTTGGGGAGCCGCGTTGTCCTACTCATAAAATTAGCTTGCATGCCCAGACCATTAGTCAAATGGTAGATCAAGTGCTTACTTTGCCGGAAGATACAAAAGCGATGATTTTGGCACCGGTCATTCGCGAACGAAAGGGTGAGCATGTGCAATTGCTTCAACAATTGCAGGCACAAGGTTATGTGCGTGCACGCATTGATGGCGAGATTTATGAATTAGACGAGCCGCCAAAATTAAGTTTACGCATTAAACATACTATTGAGGTAGTTGTTGATCGTTTTAAAGTCAAAGCGGAAGTAGCGCAACGGCTAAGTGAGTCTTTTGAGAATGCGTTGAATCTTGCCGATGGTTTGGCCATCGTGGCTTCTATGGATGATAGCTTTAAAGACATTACCTTTTCTTCAAAATTCGCTTGTTCTGAGTGCGGTTATAGTCTCAGCGAGCTGGAGCCTAGGCTTTTCTCTTTTAATAATCCTATGGGAGCCTGTCCTTCTTGTGATGGATTGGGGGTGGATCAGTTTTTCGATCCGGATCGTGTGATACACGATGTAACTGCCAGCTTAGCGGAAGGTGCAATCAGGGGGTGGGATAAAAAGTCCTCCTATTATTTTAGCATGTTGGAATCACTAGCTCGGCATTTTGGTTTTGATACTGGAACGGCTTATTGTGATCTACCCGAAAAAATGCAAAAAGTGGTTTTATATGGGAGTGGTTCTGAAGTCATAGAATTTAACTACCATAGACCCAACGGTGGCTATATGGTTAAGCGCCACAGTTTCGAAGGCATAATTCCTAATATGCAACGGCGTTACCGTGAATCTGATTCGGGGATGATCAGAGAAGAGTTAGCAAAATACCTGTCTTCTCGTCCTTGTCAAACTTGCTCAGGCGCTAGATTACGTGAAGAGGCGCGCAACGTCTTTGTCGACGATAAAAATTTACCCGAAATTTCGGCTTACTCGATAGAAAAAGCGCACGATTTTTTTAAAAATCTGAAGTTGACGGGCTATCGTGGTGAAATCGCTGATAAAATTAATAAAGAGATCACCGCTCGGTTAGGGTTTTTGGTAAATGTGGGGTTAGATTATCTCTCACTTACCCGCAGTGCTGAGACTTTATCAGGGGGTGAGGCGCAGCGAATCCGTCTGGCCAGTCAAATTGGCTCGGGACTTGTGGGAGTCATGTACATTCTCGACGAGCCTTCAATTGGACTACACCAGCGGGATAATGATCGGTTGTTAAAAACCTTATTACATTTACGCGATCAGGGTAATACAGTGATTGTCGTTGAGCATGATGAAGACGCGATTTTGAATGCGGATTATGTCCTCGATATCGGACCTGGTGCAGGTGTGCATGGCGGTGAAATAGTTGCTAGTGGAACCCCGCAAGAAGTGATGGATAATCCTGCTTCGATTACTGGGCAATACCTATCAGGGAAACAAAGTATAGCTATTCCAAAGACGCGAACACCAATTGATGAGAATCGAATGATTCACATGAAAGGCGTGAGTTGTAATAATTTACACGACGTCAGTGTCAGTATTCCTTTGGGACTTATGACTTGCATTACCGGGGTTTCGGGCTCAGGTAAGTCGAGCCTCATCAATGATACCCTTTATCCTATGGCCGCCAATGCCTTAAACCGCGCCAGTTTATTTGTTCCAGGAACTTTGCAAGAAATTACTGGGTTAAATCTATGCGATAAGGTCATTGATATCGATCAAAGTCCAATCGGTAGGACTCCACGTTCAAATCCAGCAACCTACACCGGATTATTTACTTATATTCGTGATCTCTTTTCAGGAACTCCCGAGGCGCGGGCTCGTGGTTACCAGCCGGGTCGTTTTAGTTTTAACGTGCGCGGTGGGCGATGTGAGGCCTGTCAGGGTGATGGCCTTATCAAAGTTGAAATGCACTTCTTACCCGATATTTACGTCTCTTGTGACGTTTGTCATGGCAAGCGCTACAATCGAGAAACCTTAGAAATTCAGTATAAGGGAAAAAATATTCATGAGATTTTAGACATGACTGTTGAAGATGCTTGCGAATTTTTTGCGGCTATTCCTTCATTACATAGAAAGTGCCAAACCTTAATGGATGTAGGGTTATCCTATATACGATTGGGGCAGAGTGCCACTACTCTTTCTGGTGGTGAGGCTCAGCGGATTAAATTGTCGCGAGAATTATCTAAGCGTGGTACTGGAAGCACTTTATATATTTTAGATGAACCTACAACGGGCTTGCATTTTCATGATACTAAGCAATTATTGTCGGTATTATTTCGTTTGCGCGACCAGGGCAATACGGTAGTAATTATTGAACATAACTTAGATGTCATTAAAACCGCCGACTGGATTATTGATTTGGGCCCAGAGGGCGGTAATAAGGGCGGAAAGATTATTGCCACAGGCACACCAGAGACTGTTGTAAAATGTAAACAATCTTATACGGGGCAATTTTTGAAGCCCATTTTGAAGGGATAGGTTAGCGAATAGATTGCGTAGTCTTGAACAAACTGTATTTTTTACCCTTTTCAAGCTATAACTAAGTGTAGGAAATTAATATTAGGAATCATAATGGGCACTTTTTTGATAATTATTTTAGTTATTGCGGTCGTGCTATTTCTCTGGGCGATTGGTGTTTACAACGCTTTAATTGCTTTGATTGAGGCCATTAACAATAATAAAAAACAAATTGATATCCAGCTTGACCGCCGTTTCAAAGTGTTCGAATCATTGATTGAAACCGTTAAAAAATACATGGATTACGAGAAAACCACTTTAAAAGATGTGGTAGCTTTGCGTAATCAGGCACAAACTGCGAAAGCCTCGGGTGATGTACAAGGGCAAATTGCCGCTGAAAATGGTATCTCGAAGATTGCCTCAGGTATCAATATGGTGTTTGAGCAATACCCTGATTTAAAAGCCAATCAGAATGTGCTGCAATTACAAGAAGAGATCGTTAATACTGAAAACAAATTGGCATTCTCTAAGCAAGCTTATAACGATGGCATTGAGCGTTACAATGCTAAGAAAAAATCATTTTTTGAATCCATGGTAGTGTCTTTTTTTGCAAGCACTCTGGACAAAGATTTTGTGTATTGGGGATTGGCTGAAGATCAGATTCAAGCCAAGGAAGATTATACTGTTAAACTTTGAGTTTAAATATGCCCCTTACTGACTATCAGGCCACGGCTGGGGATTGGCGTGGGCAATTAAAAAAGAATGAGAGCAAGACCCGTATGGTCATTGCTCTTTACCTGCTTATTTTTCTTGCAGTAGGCCTTATAGCAGATACCGTCGTTTTACAATCTATGCATGCGCATCTTACCCTGGAACAGAGTTTTTATGCATTGATCACTCTTAAGGTAGTTCCTCTTGCAACTCTGATAATGGCTGGAATTGCGGGTGTGTCCTTGCTAATCACCTATTCACTTTACGATAAGATAATGCTCTTAGGCACTGAATACCGAGAAATTACACCGGAAACTGCGCAAAACTTACAGGAAAAGCAGTTATATAATGTGGTTGAGGAAATGAAAGTTGCATCCGGTCTGCAATTTATGCCTAAAGTTTTTATCATTAATGCAGATTACATGAATGCTTTTGCTAGTGGGTATAGTGAGCGTTCAGCAATGGTAGCAATCACACGTGGGTTAATGGAAAAATTGGATAGGCAAGAAATGCAGGCCGTTATGGCGCATGAGCTTAGTCATATCCGTCATCACGATATCAAGCTGACGTTGATGGTAGCGGTTTTGAGTAATATCCTTTTAATAGCTATTGATATATTGTTTTATTCAGTGGCCTTCAAACGGGACAATAATCGCAATGACAATCGTTTATTAATGGTGATTATGATTCTCCGTTATGTTTTACCGTTGATAACTGTGGTGCTGGGACTCTTTTTAAGTCGAACCCGTGAATACATGGCTGATTCAGGTTGTGTAGAATTAATGCGTGACAACGAACCAATGGCGCGTGCGCTTTTAAAAATCAGCGGTGATCATGCCCAGAATGCCGAGCAGTATGCAAAAGCCTATGGTGACACTCCGCATGAGGAAGTGCGACAGGCATCTTATCTATTTGATCCTTCTGACATAGACCCGGTTAAATCTTTGAATAATGCTTTTACTACCCATCCTACGTTAGAGCAACGATTAGATGCCTTGGGTTTTAAGCGAAAATAAGGCTACTTACTCGCGCAAGCCTACACCTTTCTTTAGCAAATACAAATTCAAAGTAGTTAAACCTATCAACATGCTAAAAATAATACACATGGCTAAAGTCATGCTCACCTCTTCCTGACCTATCATGGCATGTCGTAAAGCATTGACCATGTATAATATAGGGTTGAGAAGTGAGATTTTTTGCCAGATGCCGGGCAGCATGTTGATGCTATAAAATACACCGCCTAAGTAGGTCAGGGGAGTTAAGACGAAAGTAGGTATCAGCATTATGTCATCAAAATTACGGGCTATCATAGCGTTGGTAAAACCGGCCAAGGAGAACACTCCTGCAACTAGCATCACAACAAGTAAAGTCATTGGCAGATGACTAAATTCTATCGAAATGAAAAAGCTGGAAATAACAAAAACTAAAAAGGCCACAATCACACCTCTTAGCACTCCACCTAGTACATAGCCCAATAATAGGAGGCTATTATGCATAGGGCTTATAAGCATTTCCTCTATACTTTTTTGAAAGCGTACACTGAATAAAGAAGTTGAAACGTTGCCGTAAGAGTTGACGATAACGGACATCATGATAAGGCCTGGCGCGATAAACATGGGATAAGTAACGCCCTGTATATCTCCAATTCGGGAACCAATCAAACTACCGAAAATCAGGAAATAAAGGCTTGTGGTAATTACTGGTGGTAAAAATACTTGGCTGGCGATGCGGAACATACGTACCAGTTCGCGACGTACCAATGTGTATAGAGCTATCAGTTGTTGTTTAGTGTCCATTTTTTATTAGGTCCAGAAAGAGTTCTTCTAAGCGGTTGGTTTTATTTCGCATGCTGAGTATGTTGATTCCTTTATTTGCAAAGGTGGTGAAAACTTGGTTTAAAGAAAAATTATTTTCCATGCGTAATTCAAAGGTATTGGGATCAATAAGTGTTGCCGTGAAGGGTTGTAAGTCTGGTAATTGATCGACCGGTAGTTGGGTATTAAAGATAAAGGTTTGATGCTGTAACGTTTGAAGCAATGCCTTCATCGAAGTGTTTTCAATAATTTCACCTTTGTCGATAATAGCAATGTTCTTACACAATTGTTCTGCTTCTTCAAGGTAGTGCGTTGTAAGAATAATCGTTGTGCCTTCCGCATTAGTCCGTGTTAGAAATTCCCACATGCTACGTCTGATTTCAATGTCGACTCCAGCAGTTGGTTCATCAAGTATTAAAACTTTTGGTTGATGAATTAATGCTCGGGCGATCATCAGTCGGCGTTTCATCCCTCCAGACAAATGGCGTACTATCGAGTTACGTTTGTCCCATAAGCCTAATTGTTCGATTAATTCCTCTGCACGGGGTAGGGCGATTTTGCGAGAAATTCCGTAATATCCCGCTTGACTGAGTAGAATTTGTATTGGATTTTCAAAGATATTTAGATTGACCTCTTGTGGTACTAGACCGAGGCATGATTTTGCTTTTTCGGGTTGGCTGTCGAGATCATAGCCGTGGATGCGTATGCTGCCCGCGGTTTTGTTAACTAGGGTAGTAATGAGACCGATGGTAGTCGATTTGCCTGCCCCGTTGGCGCCAAGTAAGGCAAAAAAATCACCTTGATTGACGTTGAGGTCTACATTTTTTAAAGCTTGCACACCATTGGAATAAATTTTGGATAGGTGTTTGATTTCTAAGGCGTACATAGGGGGCGTCTTTGGTGAAAATACCATTATACACAATAATTTAGAGACTTCAGTAGATAATCTACTATTAGAGCAATTCTCAATTTGGAGTTGGAATTCAGCTCCGCTCTTGATTGAAGATCGTCTGGATTCCGCGGACCTTCGGCCGCGGAACGTAGGCGCGTAGGGCCTACCTACGGTGCACACTCCTCAACCTACCGTGCACACTCCTTAACCTACCGTGCTTTATGCACGGTATCCAGGGATCCTTGTTGTGATCGGAGCTGATTTCCAACTCCAAATTGAGAAGCGCTGATATTCTTGTCGAGAGCGTTAGACTATTTTTATATACTGTCCCAATTAGCACTCATCCGCCTCATTGAGCGGACGCGTGGGTCATCTGGATCTGTGCGCAGTCTTCTAGAGCTTAAATGAGTTAGCAAGAGGGTGTAGTGGCTGTCTGTACCGTACTTTTTTTTTCGGTATCATTATCAGTGCTCGTATTCTTTTGATTGGTTTTCTTTTTCATCGCTTCAAGTGCTTCGTTTAATTCGGTAAGTAAATCGTATTTCTTGCTAGGGGGATTTGTTTTGGTGGAGGGGCTAGTTGGCAGTGTGGCAAATAATGAGCTTGGATTGGCAGCAACGACTTCTTTACCAGGTAATTTTTTTGGTGCAGGCGGTGTTGCTACGGGTAAGGTTGGTGTCGAAGCTGTTCTTAGTGGTGTTGAAGGCTTGGGTTGATCCAATGGCTTTGCTGTTGTTGTTACTTCTGTGGGAGAAGTGTTTACTTTTGGTGTTCCAGTAGTGGGTTCGCTTGTTACTGCAGTTGTCGTGCTTGCGGGACTAGTGCTTGATTTTTCGTTGGATGTTTTGGTTAGTTCAAATAATACTGTCAGTAAACCTTGGGCTTGTAAAATTTGGGGATTAAGCATTTGGAGATGTTCTTGATTATGAATTTTTTGCTCTAATTGAGCGACTTGTGTAGTGAGTCGTTTATTTTCGGCAGCTAAGGTTTCTATGCGCTTGGTTAATTTTTCAGTCATTTGAAGTTGAGTTTGTTGCGATAGGTTTAGTGTCGTTGTCATTGAAACTAATGCACTTTGAAATTCAAACTGTAGTGTTTCAACTGCTGTCTCGTTATCAGGTTTAATGTTTATATGAACTTTATCAATGCTTGTCACTATCCCTTTAGCAGTATTGTATCGGCTGACAAAAGTCATCCAAAGCTCAAGTGCCTCTCGATTCGCTGGGCCATAGGTTATGAATTTGGAATTCAAAGCATCAATAATACTTTGGTCATAACATTTTTCTGTTTCAGGTCCCTCACAGATGGTTTTAAAATCTTCAAGTAGAGAGATAATTGCTTCGCGATCGGGTTCTTTTCGATTGTAAAACATTGACGAGCCACTCTGTTTATATTTAGTAAGCATGTCATCAAATAAAGTGCGAAACTCAGAACTAATTGGCATCCATAACCCCTTACATCGTCGAAACTCGTTGACTCATTTAATAGTAATTTGAATGCGAATTCAATCGATTTTAATTATTTTTGTAGCCCGGATGGAGCGCAGCGTAATCCGGGTTTCTTTAGCGAATGCTGAGTGGGTCGTTAGCATCATTAACGTTAAGGAAACCCGGATTACGCTGCGCTGCATCCAGGCTACGGTGTTTGATTTTTATGAGATTGGTGAACTATCACTTTCTTATAGCGTAGCCCGGATGGAGCGCAGCGTAATCCGGGTTTCTTTAGCGAACGCTGAGTGAATCGTTGGCATCATTAACGTTAAGGAAACCCGGATTACGCTGCGCTGCACCCGGGCTACGGTGTTTGATTTTGAATTATCGCGATTTGAGCCATCCGGCAATACTGTATCTTGTTTGATGGGTAACGCATACCTCGTGGGGGATATCACTTGTGAAGCAGATAAAACGGTTTCCTTGTGGGTTGACAGTTTTTAGTAACTCATCTTGGTTGGTGTACAGATTTAATTCGCCACCATACTCTTTTTGCCAATTTTGGTTTAAGTAATAAACACAGGAGATTTTTCTGCGCTTATTTGTTCTAAATTGATCAATGTGTTTCTTGTAAAAGGATCCGGACTCGTAGGTGGCAAAATGCGATTCTACTTCAGACAAGCCCAGAAAAAGCGTTTGATTGAGGATGTTCGCAACTGAAGAAAGTGCATTTAGGTAATTAGTAATAAAAGGATGTTCGCTGTCTTCATCTAACCAAAGAATTTTATCGTTGCGGATATTCTGATTATTTTGGACCTCTTCGTTGGAGCCAATTCTTGCGATGTTTAAAGCATTTTCTTGGTTTAAGAAGTGCAGGTGATTGCCAAGCGCTAGATAATTTTCAACCTCGAGAAAATTATCGATGATGTGGTAACCTTGGTTACAAATATTGTCGACTAATAGTTTTGAATCGATCAAAGTGCGTTCCTGTAGATCATTATTTTCGCTGAATTGTACTCTTTCAACAAATGCGCGCAAGGTTTAGTTCTAACCAGCAATTCTCAATTTGGTGTGGGAATCCAGCTCCGATCACAAGCAAAGATTCCTGGATACCGTGCATAAAGCACGGTAGGTTGGGGAGTATGCACGGTAGGTTGGGGAGTATGCATGGTAGGTTGGGGAGTATGCATGGTAGGTTGGCGCTACGCGCCTACTTTCCGCGGCCGAAGGTCCGCGGAATCCAGACGATCTTTAATCTATATTGGAGCTGGACTCCAACTCCAAATTGAGAATTGCAGTCTAATAAGAAGGTTCTTTAATTGTTTGATTGCCTTCTAACAGGACTTGATTCTCTTTCCAATCCGGCATGAACCTTGTCATTAATGAGTAGAATCTTTGATTGTGGCTTGCTTCTAACAGATGAACCAGTTCATGAACTAACACATACTCTAGACAGGATAAGGGTTTTTTGATGAGATTGAGATTCAACCATATGCGATGTGCTCGTGTATTGCAGGACCCCCAACGGGTCTTCATTTTCTTAATGCCCCACTCTTCAGTTTTCACACCAATCTTCTTTTCCCATTTATTGATTAAATCGGGTAGCAAGTCGCTCATTGATTGTTTATACCAGCGGTCTAATAACAATTGTTTGTACTTATCAGTTGCATCAATTGGAGCGTAACAGTGGATAACTTTACGGTCTATTTTGACATGTGATGGTCCGTTATGTTCAGTCACTAAAAGGAAATAATCATTTCCTAAATAAGGGATTGTGCTGCCTGTCTGCAGGGAGGGCTCTTTAAGTGAGGGCTGACTGAGGATTCGATTACGGTGTAAGCGAATCCAGTCACATTTATCAGTAAGCAATTGACCAATCAACTTGTTGCTATAGCGTAAGGGCACGCTAAGCTTCACAAGGCCATCAGGTGGGTAAATACGTAAATTAACACTTTTAATGGGTTTTTTTAGTACTTCAACTTCTATACCATCAATTTCAAAAATCATTTTTTTATCGTTCTGCACCGTAACAAGGGCTATCTATATATTCGCCGTTAATATCTAAAACCATATTAACACTAGCACGTTGGTAGCGAGCGATTGTATCATATTGAGCTTTACTTACATAACCATATGAACTTCCGCAATACACTAAAGAAGTTGCACCGGGTTTTGCTTTGACTTGAACAGGTTGATCGCAGTTCCAGCGAAATTGGGTTAAATCACAATTAGCAAAGGCCATGCTAGTTGGCAAAAGACAGACAATAAGACCAAATCTCCATATATTATTCATTCCCTTCTCCACCTAGTAATTGATAGTTTTATTATTACTATCTTGGTTTATCGCGTCCTAATAATTCTAAGTATAGGATAAGTCTACGCTTTCTCTACTTTTTCTAGGATAATTTATTTAGAATTATGGTATAAGTCGTCTGTTGTAAAAAAGGATGGTTATTATGCTCACGAGTTTAGACTACATCAAAGCTTTACGTGACAGTAAATTTCTTCGTTTTTTAGAGTGGCCACAAGGTATAGTTGAGCTCTTTACGACTAAGTCTACCCCGACTAGTGCTGATGATTTGTTGCCACTATTGGTTTTTGAATGGCTACGTAACGGATTCTGTCTAGAAGATGCTAAACAGTTTGCAGTTTTATACGCAGTCTCAAATAAAGAACCCACACTCCTACAAGGCAATCTTGCCTATTCACTGACAACTTTATATTCAGCTGCACTGCAATGCTTGGTTTATTTAAATACAGACAATGGCCTGACTAGGGGGCAAATTGAAGCATCGAGTAAGGTGATGATTCTGCAAATTATGCGGCAAAAAGAAACCATTCTCAATGGCAAAAATTTAAGCGAAGCACAAGCTCGTTTTGAGGAATGGTCACAAACTGTAGACAAACTAACTGTGCAAAAGATCTGTTCACAGATGGCCCCTATAGTGGCTTTACGTTACACACTTTTAAAATATATAACCGAAATGAGCGTTGCGAAGTCTACTGAAAATGATGCCTTAAAAATTACGCGTTTAAGTTTAGCCAAAAGTTGTGTGGACTATCTTAGCAAGCAAGAAGAGTTAACAACCGTTGTTATTGATGAAATTGCTAAATACATGAAATCAATTCGTGCCAGTCAGCCAGCAGATTTTGAGATGAACTATTTAAATATTATCTCGCCATTAACCCTGGTGGATCAAACTTTGCGATTTATGGTGGAGTGGAGCGTGAGATTTTTTCAAGAAGTGAAAATTCCTGCCGCAGTTGCTGTTACATCGTCTACAGATACAGTTAAAAGTATAGAACTTGTCGAACTGACTAAACCTATTCCTTAGAGTGTTGGAGATAACCCTGATACATAGGCATGATCAAGGTTATCATCCACAAGCAAATTAATCTGCTTTTTTACCTGCTAACTTTTCTTTGATACGTGCAGCACGTCCAGCTAAGTTACGTAGGTAGTATAATTTTGCACGGCGTACGTCACCACGTCTTTTTACAGTAATGCTGTCTACGATAGGGCTGTAAGTTTGAAATACACGCTCAACGCCAACGTTGTGAGAGATTTTACGAACAGTAAAAGCAGAGTTTAAGCCGCGGTTACGTTTTGCAATTACAACACCTTCAAATGCTTGTAAACGCTCACGTGTTCCCTCAATTACTTTTACTTGAACTAGAACGGTGTCACCTGGATTAAATTCAGGGATTACCTTGCCGTGCATTTGCTCAGCATTCAATTGGTCAATAATGTTAGTCATGGACTACTCCTAAAATTGGTTTATCCTCAGCAGGAATCACCGTGTTCGCTTTTAAATTCTTCAAGCAATTGCTTGTCGTTTTCATCTATTATTACTTTTTCAAGTAAATCCGGGCGCTTTAGCCAGGTTTTACCTAGAGATTGTTTACGTCGCCATCGCTCTATATCTCTGTGGTTTCCACCTAATAGTACAGGAGGGACCTCAAGTCCTGCTATGGCTGCGGGTCGGGTATAGTGAGGGCAGTCGAGTAAGCCATTCATAAATGAATCTTGCTCTGCTGAACCTCGGTGCCCAAGACTTCCCGGTATTAGACGAACTATTGCGTCTATAAATACCGTGGCTGCCAATTCACCGCCGCTTAATACAAAATCCCCAAGCGACCATTCTTCATCAACGTGTTGCTCAATGATGCGCTCATCAATTCCTTCGTACCGTCCTGCGATAAACAATAAAGGTTGTTTATCTTTTGCAACCTGATTTAAGTCGCTTTGACGTATGACCTTCCCTTGCGGGCTTAGGTAAATCGTCTTACAGTTCGCAGGCATTTGACTGCGTGCATGGTTAATCGCCTCATGCAAGGGTTCGTACATCATAACCATTCCAGGTCCACCACCGTAAGGACTATCATCTACCTGTCTATAAGGTCTGGATGACCAGTCTCTAGGGTTCCAGTGATCAACTACAGCCAAACCTTGCTCTATAGCTCTACCGGTAATGCCGAACTTCAAACTGTCTAAAATTTCGGGAATTAAGATAACTCCAAAATGAAGTCCCACTTAAAAATCCACATCCCAGTCAACAGTAATTAGCTGTTGGCTGCTATCAATATTTAAAATAAACTGCTCAGGTAAATAAGGAATTAAATGCCTTTTTTCACCTTGGACTACAAGTACATCATTTGCACCAGTTGGTAATATCTCAATGACAGTACCGAAGGGCTGCCCTTGTTGGTTTACGACATTCATACCAATAAGTTGATGCCAATAGAACTCACCAGGACTAAGTTCAGCAAGCTGCTCGCGTTGAACGGCTATCTCTACATTGGTTAGTTCTGCTACTAACTCACGCTCAGGATAACCTTCAATTAGTGCCACTATAGCTTTGCTATGCGTTTCTACACGAAGTAGTTTAATTGCTTGCCATTTATTATGAATAAAGGCATGCCAATCTGTATACCTCAAGATGTTGTCGCGAGGATCTGTAAAGGAATGAACCGTAACAAAACCTTTGATACCATGAGGTCGGCCAAAACGACCGACTACTACCCAGTTCGACTGATTATCCACGTTATTAAGCTGCTTCGCCTTTAGTGTGTTCTTTAATCAGAGCACGTACACGATCAGATAGCTGTGCACCAACACTTTGCCAGTGGGCTAATTTTTCCATTTCTACATGTAGACGAACTTCTTGTCCACGTGCAACAGGGTTAAAGTATCCAATACGCTCAATGTAATTGCCATCGCGACGCTTGCGGCTGTCAGTAACAACCATGTGATAAAAAGGACGCTTTTTGGCGCCGCCTCGTGATAAACGTATAACGACCATTGTTTTCCTCTACTTTAGAGTGGTTACATAAAAATGCCGTGTATTGTACGAAAATTAACTCGACATGTGAAGTAATTCTTGCGAATTATTTTAAATCCTCTGGAAACATACCTTTCATTCCAGCCATACCGCCAAGTCCTCGCATCATTTTCTGCATTCCGCCAGGCTTGGTAAACTTTTTCATCATCTTCTGCATTTGCTCAAATTGCTTTAATAATTTGTTCACATCTTGAATTTGCGTCCCCGATCCAACAGCAATTCGTTTTTTACGGGAGCCGATAATTATTTTAGGAACTCTGCGCTCTTTAGGGGTCATTGAGTTAATAATGGCAATAGTTTGTGCCATTGATTTGTCATTGACCTGCTGCATTGCTTGCTGAGGTAATTGGCTCATGCCTGGTAACTTACTCATCATGCCTGCAATTCCACCCATATTGTTCATTTGGAGAAGCTGTTGTTTAAAGTCTTCAAGGTCAAAGCTTTTCCCTTTTTTAATCTTTTTCGCTAACTTTTCGCTGGCTTGTTTGTCAGCTTTACGCTCAACTTCTTCAATCAGGGTGAGAATATCGCCCATACCCAGAATTCTTGAGGCAATACGTTCGGGATGGAAGGGCTCTAAAGCCTCTACTTTTTCCCCGCTACCAATAAACTTAATCGGTTGACCGGTAATTTGTCTTACTGATAAAGCTGCTCCACCACGTGCATCACCGTCTGTTTTGGTGAGGATTACCCCAGTTAGAGGTAGGGCTTCATGGAAGGCTTTAGCTGTGTTAGCCGCATCTTGACCAGTCATGCTGTCAACGACAAAAAGGGTCTCAATCGGTTTGATTGCTTGATGAACAGCTTTGATTTCGGCCATCATCTCTGCATCAACGTGCATGCGTCCAGCGGTATCGACTATCAATACATCTATAAATTGCTTTTTGGCACTCTCTAGTGCTTTTTGGGCAATAGCGGTGGGCTGTTCATTATTTGCAGATGGGAAAAAGTGTACATCTATTTGTTCGGCCAACACTTTAAGCTGCTGAATAGCTGCGGGACGATAGACGTCAACACTGACCACCATTACTTTTTTATTTTCAGTTTCTTTTAAGTAACGAGCAAGTTTTGCAGTACTGGTCGTTTTACCAGATCCTTGCAAACCGGCCATCAAAATGACTGCAGGTGGCTGTGTCTTGAAGTCTAACTCAACACGCTCGTCACCCATCACGTGGATTAGTTCATCGTGTACGATTTTGACGAAAGCTTGATCAGCGTTTAGTTCGGTTAAAACTTCTTGACCAAGTGCTTTAACTTTGACTTGCTCAATAAAGTCTTTGATGACCGGCAGGGCAACGTCTGCTTCAATAAGAGAAAGTCTGACTTCACGTAAGGCTTGTTGAATATTATCTTCAGATAATCGACCTTGGCCACGCAGGTTTTTAAAGGTGCGGGTCAAACGTTCGGTTAGATTGTCAAACATAGATTAAGTATCCGAAAAAAATAGCGACTATAGCACAGACAGAATGCGGCGCGCCACTTTTTAAATCCTGAGATGGGGGCTATTAGGCAAAAGGGTCAAGTCGCTTTTCATCAATTTAAATTTCTAACTGATGACTTAAATAAATTCTTGATGTACAATAGATGTTCAGTCAGTGTGAAATAATAGTAAGCCATGGCAAAAACAGCAATCATAGGCGCAGGACCCATAGGCCTATATCTAGCCTTCAAATTACATGAAGCAGGGGTAAGAGATGTAGAGATTTTCGACCCGCGCGCAGGCATCTACACAAGACCCGGCCAACTAAGCAATGACGTGTTTCTCTACCTATCCGTTAAAACGAAAACCTATATCAATTTTAAAGCCCACAATAAAAAAGGCAACACAACAGGACATATAAAAGACTTAGAGCGCGCACTTTATGATATCGTAAGCAAATTACAAATCCCAATCCATAAAAAAGCGTTTGTACGTTTTAATCAAGGGTCTAAAAAGAAAAGTATCGTCGTAATAGACAGCAATAACGTAGAAGAGGTCATAGAATGCGATTACCTTTTCGATAGCACCGGATCAAGCCGCAAAGTCATACATGCTATCAATATGCTGCATGCCAAAGCTCCTTTTATGTTGAAGTCCATCTATCCAATAGAAATCAAAGTTAAACAACATCTAATCGCCTATGTAAAAATGAGCGAAAAAGACCTAAATCACATGAATCTGCATCACTTTGAGCAAATAAAAATTCCAGACTCATCCGTCTACGTCAACATTATAGAGGCTTTGCGAGACTTGGGCTGGCAAGAATTTGGAGTACCCCAATGTTACGGACATAGTTTTGGTAGTACTAAAGCAGCTCTGTACATCGAATGTCCCGATAGATTAGAAGAAAAAGATTACAAGAAGTGGATTGAAGCTGCCATCAAAGCGCGGGTAGGCAATACAGCGGATTTAAGGTTTGAATTATTACCTGACTCTAAAAAATATGCAAAGAAACCTCGCCTATTAACCTTTCCAGTAAATCCACAAGAAGTTGTTCAGAGCTCAGCAATATTTACAGACTATCCACAAGTGATACCCGTGGGTGATGCCTTAATTGAACCGCACTATTTTTTAACGCACGGAGTCTTAGAAGGCGCACATCGTGCTGAAAGATTAGCAGCCAGTGTTATTGTGAAAGATGAGGGGATCGTTGAACTGGACTTCGCAAAATTCCAAGATAGTATTGCTGAAAGCCTAAGCGCACATCGAAAGGCTATAACCGCACATTTCGATAATCGCGAAGAGATTTACCGTAATGCACTTTTGCAAGCAAAACAACATTACGAATCGGAATCAATAAATCCCAATACAAAGATTAGTCGTCAGAGTTTAGATAAGTCGCTTGCTGAAATAGATTCTCTATTGAAAGAAGGCGACGATGACTTTTATATAGAACAACCTATAACAAAATCCGCGGACAACACAGCCACAGCACCGCAGAGGCTTTTCTCAAATTCTGCTTTGGATAAAAACGCAGTGCAGACTAGCGACTTAAGTTCATTAGCTTTAACATAAATTTTGTCTAAATTTCATGAAGACAGCTCCGAACAGCTTTGGGTATAGGAATTGCCCATCAAATAAGACATTAATTATAGAACCTAACCGTACCTCTGGAGTCACATTCTTTAAACCGTTCAAGTTGACCAATTGCTAAGTCATGATTGTTTCTGAAGGCGTGGTCTAGCGCTGTAAGATTCTGATTATCCTTGATGATGGCAGAAGCACCCTGGTCGAAGAGTGCCTGAAATAGCTCTGTTTCCTCTTCGGTTTGATCTGAGCTGCAAGCATACATGAGTGGGGTTAGCCCATATTTATCTTGGGCATTTATGTCTATTCCTTCGATTTCCAGTAAATCTTTAACAATACCGCCATGTCCTGTTGCACAGGCGAGATGAAGTAGGGTAGAGCTATTGGGTTGATTTTTTTCATTAATACGCAATTTAATCTTAGGAATCATCTCTCGAACCACCTCCTGTCTGCCGTATTGTATGGCAGTCGCGATAGCTGAGTTCATATGCATGTAATGTTTAGAGAAAAGGGACCAATCGGCCTGTAAACATTTTTTTACAGAAATAATATCTCCTTGAGAAGCCGCTAAGGCAAAAAATGACAGCTTATCGCTAGTAGTTCCAGGATTTTCTTCCGAAAATTCGGGGTATTTATTATCTAAAGTTGAAAGTTTCTTTTGCTGATTAGTTGAATCGATACCAATAAAATCGGTGTTTAAGGTGAGTCTTCTGGTTAATAGGCAGGTATCATATTCGCGATAAAGTTCTGCAGCTAATTCTGGGCTTGTCAGCTCTAAATAAGGCCTATCCTTTGATTGTTTATATAAATCATTTATGTTTATGAAGTGCCAAACTTTGCCCTGGCGCCTAAATCCCATGCTGTGATTGGGGGTACTAATGAGGACTGCAATTTGCTCATCCAGGCCTATTTGCATTAACCAATCCAAATACCCCACTGTTTCCTTAATAGACGCAAAGGTATGCGTTTTACAATAAATTTGTCTGATGTGTTGCGCTGTCGGGATAATGGTTTTCAAAATGGGATTAATGTCTGATTGCCATAGTAATTTGCCATGCAGCCCCCTATATCTATCAGGATCTTGTGCAACGCAAATTCGTTTGATCAAAAGGGGTAAAGTTCCTAAAACTGTTTCTTCAAAGGAAAGTGGCTCTCCAGCAAGGTTTTTTTGGCGAGTATTGGTAATGGCTTGTGATAAATCATTTTGATGCGATTTTAGAGCCTTAACCTGTCGATAAAAAAATGCTTCCTCGCCTAAAGCCACTGCGACAGCCCAATTTAGAGTGAAGCCATAGCAAGTGCCATCCATCTCCGGGGAGTCTAATTCGACAAATAAGTCTAGGATAGTCTGATGGGTAAGTTCATCTTTGGGTTGTTTTTTCTGTGCAAAAGGGGATAAACCGCTAATTTTAGCTATTAACAAATACGCTGTAGTGGCAAATAAGCCTAGGGTGAAAATCTCAAAGACATTCATGTCAGTAATTCGTTTTTTATCCGTAAAAAAAAACAGTATAGGGTAAAATAATTGGCTACGTCGAGTCTGCGATAAATGTTGTTCAGTGAAAGTCATAGGGGAAATTTATTCGCTATGGCGAGATTTTCCGTTAGAATCGTGTTATTTTAAGTTTCTAAATGAGATATTGGCTATTTTTTACGCGATTATTAAGGTTTCCTTAAGCTTGTTTCTGTATAATCAGCTTCTGCAAAACCCGAATACTGCACTGAAGGAATGCAATGAGCAATAAAAAACATTCATTAACTATTTTTAGTTTAACTATGATTACCGTAGGATCTGTAGACAGTATCCGTAATTTACCGGCAACGGCTTTATTCGGTAGCCAGCTAATATTCTATTTTATTTTAGGTGCTTTATTTTTCTTAATTCCTACTGCGTTAGTTTCTGCGGAACTTGCTTCTGGCTGGGCTAAACAAGGCGGTATTTACATATGGGTTCGCGAAGCTTTTGGTAAAAAGGCAGGTTTTCTTGCTATTTGGCTGCAATGGATAGAGAACGTGATTTGGTATCCGACGATTTTATCTTTTGTGGGTGGTACCATAGGCTATTTGATTAATCCAAGTCTAACCACTAACCCTTATTTCCTCTGGTCTGTGATTGTTACCTGTTTTTGGGGCGCTACATTTCTGAATTTACGGGGAATGAGCTCCTCTGCGGCGTTCAGTACCTTATGCTCGCTTGCAGGTCTTTTACTCCCGATGTCTTTGATAATAGGTCTCGGAGCTGTGTGGATTGTACAAGGTAATCCATTGCAAGTTAAATTTGAGATGGCAAGCATAGTTCCCCAGCTGTCCGATAAGTCAATGTGGGTCTCTTTAACGGCAATTATGATGTCCTTTTGTGGTATTGAAATCGCGACAGTTCATGCCAATGATGTCAAAAACCCTCAGCATGCTTTTCCACAGGCGCTCATTTATTCTGTTGGTATAATTCTCAGTACATTAATACTAGGCTCGTTGGCAATTGCTATTGTTTTGCCTGGTAAAGATATCAATTTAGTATCCGGAATAATGCAAGCATTTGAGGCTTTCTTTCGCAGTTATCACATGTCTTGGATGATGCCAGTTGTTGCGGTAATGTTAGTTCTTGGCGGACTTGGTGGTGTTAGTAATTGGATTATTGCCCCAACAAAAGGGTTGTTAGTTGCTGCTGAAGATGGCAATTTACCGGACTTTTTTCAGCAAACCAATGCTAAAGGAGCGCCACGAGTTATGCTCTTTACACAAGCGATTATTGTGACAGTCCTCTCTGCTTTGTTTTTGTTTATGCCTAGTGTCAATGGCTCGTATTGGCTATTAACGGCTTTAGCGGCCCAATTGTACATGATGATGTATTTTATTATGTTTATCGCGGCCATTAAACTGCGTTTAGCCGCTCCTGACCACCATCGCCCATTTAAAATCCCTGGCGGTTTACCTGGAATGCTGTTTGTCGGCGGTATTGGTATAGTTGGTGTGTTAACAACGTTTGCGGTTAGCTTTATTCCACCTGATGGGATAGATGTTGGAAACACTGCACGCTATGAGTTAACTTTGATTATCGGGTTGGTTTTGATGTGTTCACCACCCTTTATAAGCAATTGGTTTTTGTCAAAAGAGGTTCAGTTGGAGCCAGCCGTCTAAACTATTTTAGTGCAGGGAATCTATGAACTATATTGATGAGCTGTTAACTAAACTATCGGCACGCCTACCAGAATTAGAGTGGAAAATCTCAGAGCTAAGTACTCCTATATCAGGCCATAGCTTACCTCGTGGCCTGTTTCGTTCACGCATTGAATATTCCGGTGCCACCTGTATTCAGGAAATTAAAGAGGATATTCACGCTTTATCCTTGCAGAAAAACCAACGCAGTGAATCCTTTCTGGCGTTACGGATTAATCAAAAGATCAATGTCTTGGTCGTTTTGTGTCAAATCCAGAGTCGCAAATCCACCCCTAATAAAAAACCAGGTTTTAGCCTGAAGATGCTGAGCACTCGCCAGCAATGGATTCAAGGACTTGAAAGTGATATTGAACTGCTAGTCATCCAGCATGGGGCAATGGCTAAGTCTCTTGCGCAAATGCAATTGGGGGCAAATGCCGCGGCAGTATTAAATTTACAGGCTGATCTTGGTGAGGTCGAACGCAGATTAACTTTGGCTAAAGAAGCACTAAATCGGGCTATTGCTTAAGCCATTTACTACATTTTAATAGACTTGTTGTATAATGAACCCCGTAGATATCAATCTGCAATAAATCTAAAACGGAGTTTTAACATGTCAGATAAATTTGCGCATATTACCAAAGACATCAGTACCCACATCGCTAAATTACGCCAAGAAATGCCAGAAGTCATGGCTGGTTTCTCATCAATGGCACAGGCAGCCACTAAAGATGGTGCTCTCGATAAAAAAACGAAAGAATTAATAGCCATGGCTTTAGCCGTTGCAAAACAATGCCCGGGTTGTATTGGATTTCATTCACAGGCTCTTATCAAACTGCAAGCCAGTAGAGCAGAGCTTATTGAAACTTTGGGTATGGCAGTTTATATGGGTGGCGGACCGTCATTGATGTACGCAGCTGAAGCGCTTGAAGCGTTTGAAGAATTTAGTAAATAATTTTTACCAGTCTAAATTCTCCCTAAGTCCTCTCGGTTGAATTTAGACTGGTATGTTTTATTAGCGGCCAGTAAGAGCACTACTTACATGGGCAATCTCAGCAGCACTGCCACAAGCAAACTTTTTGTTAATTCCTAGCCAGGCAATTTGTGAAACTGTCATTTTATCTTTATCACTCTGTTGACTCGACATTTCTTTATAGGTTTGAACAATTAATTCATTCATAACGATTGGATTTAGTTGCACTCCTGCTGGTAAACAAAATAAGGGTTTACCGGATGCTTTAGCAGTTTCATTCGCTTGAAGGATGGTTTCGGCAATGCTCTCACAGGTAATCGTTAGAACATGACGCGCGGAACGAGCCCACGCTTGGGCTTGTGGATCGGCTTTAATTTCCATTTGAGGAATATTATTGGCAATATTCATGTAGTTATTGATTGTATCCGCCTGAGCAATGCTACTAATAAAAGTTAATGCAATGAGTAAACTGCGCATAATAAAATCCTTGAAGCTTAAAATTACTTTCCAGTGTATAACAAATAAATGCAAATTAAATCCCGTGCGGTTTAATTAACCCTAATTTAAAGCCTACTAACAAAAAGATGAATAAAGTGATAGAGATACCTATTCGTAAAGTTAGCGCTTTAACTGTTCTTTTGGAGTCACCAGTATCTTTAATTAGAAAAAATAAGCCACTCCCAAGGGAGCCGACAATAAGAATCATCACAAAGATGATGAAGATTTTAGTGAACATTTGTTATACTCCAGAAACTATTCACGCACAATGCAGTAAATTCCGACAACTACCTAATTGAGCCATTAAAAACGATGCCTAGTTTAACCTGTTTTAACCGACGTTTCACGCCTAGATGGTCGATGATTATTATCACGACTATTTTCGTTGCTTTTTTTATCCGGCTTGGCTTCTGGCAAATACATCGTGCCGATGAAAAAAAACACATGCTGGTGGCACAGGCAAATCAAGTTAAGGCACCTGCACAATGGTGGATGGGTGGGGAGAAAGCCCCTGCTCAATATCAGAATATCAAGGTGAGAGGGCATTATTTACCTACTATCCTCCTGTTGGATAATCAACATTACAAGCACGAGTTTGGTTACGATGTCTTATCACCTTTAGAGCTGAGCGATGGTAAAGTGATTGTAATCGATCGCGGATGGGTGCCGGCTGGGCGTTCGCGTCAAAGCTTTCCACAGGTTAAACCTCTTTCAGATGACGCCGAAGTACTAGGCACAGTGTACTTCCCAAGCGCTAACCAATGGATTTTGGGGCCAGCTTCAGAACAAAAAGCTAATAATTTGACCTTGGTTGAAGGAATAAATGCAAAATTGTTAAGTCAAGTTTTGCAAAAAAAGGTCTATCCGTTTATTATTCGCCTCGACAAGCAAGACGCCAACGGATTTGTGCGTGACTGGGCTATAGTTTCCATGCCACCCGAGCGCCATTTAGGCTATGCCCTACAATGGTTTGCCATGGCTTTAGTGATTCTAATTATATTTGTGGCATTAAATTTGAAGAAAGAAAATGAAGAAACAACGATCTAAGTATTACATTCTATTGCTTTTAGCTTCTATGTTTGCAGCACCAGGCATCTCGGCTTATTTATTTTATCAACACCCTGACTGGTTGGGCGCAACTTTAACTAATAAAGGCACCTTGCTAAAGCAGCCTTTTGTGTTAAAGGCTTTAGACAAAGAACCTAAATGGCGCATCGTCTTTTGGAGCCCAGGTAATTGTGAGAAGGACTGCCTAAAAGAAATGGATTTACTCGGTAGAGTAAGGCTAGCTCTGGGTCGTAAATTGTATTCTGTCGATCAGTGGCTTATTCTTGGCGCCGATGCAGCGCCCTTGTCCGCTGAAACGCTGGCCTTATTAAAAGAGCAAGATTTTCATGTGGCGCAAATCACCACAGACCAAATTAACCAAGACATGTCTGCCCAAGCGCAGGTTTATCTTGCGAATCCCCAAAACTATTTAATTCTTAGTTATGAACTTGGGCTTAATCCCGAAGACATCTTTAAGGATTTAAAACTGTTGCTAAATACAACTGAAACGAAGAGTGGTTAAGTGCATGCAAACTAATTTATTACGTTGGGTAACATTAATAGCGGTGGTATTGGCTTTATTTGTCGTTATGTTGGGTGCTTATACCCGATTAACCGATGCAGGTTTAGGGTGTCCTGATTGGCCCGGCTGCTATGGTCGAATGGTTTTGCCCAATGCTGATGCTGCGTTGAAAGAAGCCCAGACGCAATTTCCACAGATACCTATTGAATCTCGTAAAGCTTGGACGGAGATGGCGCATCGTTATGCTGCAGGAACACTAGGACTATTGATTCTTTTTATTGGTATCACAGTTCTCAGGAAACGGTGGCAAGGAACACAGCTTCCCTGGCATTTACCTTTGGCTTTGGTTGGCTTACTGTTTTTTCAAGCCGCATTAGGGATGTGGACTGTAACTCTCAAACTACTCCCTGTTGTAGTTATGGGTCACCTTCTAGGGGGTATGCTGATTTTTGCTTGTCTAAGTCGATTTTGGTGGCAAGTGAGTGGAATCAAGGGAGTCGACTATCCACAGTGGCGACCATGGTTGCGATTGGGTGTCATTATAGTCTTCTTGCAAGTTGCCTTAGGCGGTTGGGTTAGCTCTAATTATGCGGGTATCTCTTGTATTGGCTTTCCCCAGTGCAACGGTTTGTGGTTCCCACAAATGCATCTAACCCAGGGATTTAATTTGTTCTCCAGTATTGGTGCTAATTATCAAGGTGGATTACTAGATAGCAGTGCACGCGTAACCATCCAATATATCCATAGATTGGGTGCGCTGGTAACCGCTGCTTATATCCTTGTTTTAGCATTTTGTATTTTATGGCGATCTGCATCAAAAGCTTTGCGAGTAGCTGCGGGAATATTAGTTTTATTACTTGCATTGCAATTCACCCTCGGGGTGATGAATGTGATTTACCTGCTGCCGATCAAGGTTGCAGTTGCACATAACGGAGTGGCGGCACTTTTGTTAGCCTTAATTTTTAGCATGCTGCATTTCACACGAGGAGGTGTTCGTGCACACTGAGACTTTAGCACCAACATCTCTGGATTGGCGTGATTACTTAGAATTATGTAAACCGCGTGTAGTCTTATTGATGCTTCTGACCGTAGTGGTTGGTATGTATTTGTCCACACCGGGCTGGATTGATCTATCCTTAGTTGGTTTTACCCTCATGGGGATTGGTTTTTGTGCCGGTAGTGCTGCGGCAATTAATCATCTTGTCGATCGGCAGATAGATTCGATAATGGCGCGCACCAAAAAAAGGCCTGTAGCACATGGTCGCGTTTCTGTTATGCAAGCCCTATGGTTTGCTTTAATTATGGGTACTCTTGGTTTGACCGTACTCATTCTTTTTGTTAACAAATTGACTGCTTTGCTTACTTTGATTACTCTGATCGGTTATGCTGGCGTCTATACAGGATATTTAAAAAGAGCCACCTCTCAAAATATAGTTATTGGTGGTTTAGCTGGAGCTGCACCGCCCTTATTGGGATGGACTGCAGTTACTAACCAATTGGATCCGCAAGCTCTGCTACTAGTATTGATTATATTCACTTGGACACCGCCGCATTTCTGGGCTTTGGCAATTTACCGTTTTGAAGAATATCAACATGCACAAATACCCATGTTGCCTGTAACCCACGGAATTGCCTTCACTAAATTGAATGTGTATTTGTATACCATCTTGTTAGTTGTTGTGAGTGTGCTGCCTTTTATTATTGGAATGAGCGGTCCGATTTATTTGATTGGTGCTTTAGGTCTTGGACTACGGTTTTTATGGTGGGCGCATAAACTCTACTTCTCTGAAAAACCAGTGGTAGCCATGCAAACTTTCCGCTTTTCTATTGTGTATTTGATGGTGTTATTTGTTTTTCTGTTACTAGATCATTATTTGTGAGGAACTACTATGAGTGTTAAAAAGAAAGGTGTGACCTTGACTGTTGTCTGTTTGTTGGCAATAGTAGGATTAATGTCAGGTCTTTATGTGTCTTCGCAACTCAATGCAAAACGTTCGATTGATGTAACCGAATTCCATGGTACCTATTTAGAAAAACCTAGGGCAGTAAACCAATTTAGCTTGACGGGTACTGATCAGAAGCCTTTTGATAATCAAAGCTTACAAGGTCAGTGGACGATGGTATTTTTTGGTTTTACCAATTGCGGTTATCTATGCCCAACCACAATGGCTGAGTTTGGAAAGATGTATCGAATACTCGAAGAGAAAGGCGTTAAGAATCTTCCCCATATGGTAATGATATCTATAGACCCAGATCGAGATACTATAGAGAAACTAAGTCATTATGTGAGTGCTTTTCACCCTAATTTTTACGGGGCGCGTGGTGATGAAGAATTGATAAAATCAATGACACGCGAAATGGGTATAGCTTATGCAAAAGTAGTTAGTAAAGAAGGTACCGAACCGCAAAACTATGATATTCAACATAGTGGTGCGGTTATGTTGTTTAATCCACAGGGTGAGTTGAATGCCTTTTTTACCACTCCCCATCATGCAGACTTATTGGCCAAAGATTATATGTTATTGGTCTCCTAAGTTAATTAAACCTATCATTTTTTTTTAACGCTTAAGTTTGTTTAAAAGACACTTAGGATTACATAAATTATTTTCATGTAAATGGTAGGTAGTTTTGTTGTTTTTAAACTAGTCTTTACATTAGGTGTGTTGCACTGAACTTCACTCTAAAAAAGTAATAAAAAATATTTGAGGAATTATCTATTCATGAAAATTGCAATATTAGCCACCAATCCCCACTTATATTCTCACAAACGCCTTAAAGCCGAGGGAGAAGCAGCGGGCCATGAGGTTAAAATAATTAACCCTTTATATTGCTACATGAATGTCGCAGCTTCTAACCCCAAGGTACATTACCGTGGTGGTGAACCACTGCAACATTTCGATGCGGTCATTCCAAGAATTGGTGCTTCTACAACTTATTACGGAACAGCAGTCCTACGCCATATGGAAACTATGGGCATGTACACAATCAACGAATCAATAGCTATTTCCAGATCACGGGACAAATTCCGTTCACTGCAGTTACTAGCACGCAAGGGTATCCCAATGCCTTTAACCAGTTTTGCACAATCCCCTGATGACACTGAAGATTTAATCCACATGGTAGGTGGCGCACCTTTGGTAATAAAGTTGTTGGAAGGAACACAGGGCAAGGGCGTTATCCTAGCAGACAGCCATCAATCGGCGGTAAGCATTATTAATGCTTTTAAAGAAATGCACGCCAATATTTTAGTGCAGGAATTTATTGAGGAATCACGAGGCACGGATATTCGTTGTTTTGTGATTGGAGACAAAGTAGTAGCAGCAGTAAAACGCCAAGCAAAAGAAGGTGAGTTCCGGGCTAATGTGCACCAGGGTGGTAAGGCCTTAAAAGTGAAATTATCGCCTCAAGAGCGATCTATTGCTATAAGCGCTGCAAAAACTATGGGATTGAAAATGGCTGGAGTTGATTTAATTCGTTCGAATCATGGTCCCTTAGTGCTTGAAATTAATTCATCTCCTGGACTTGAGGGTATTGAAAAGGCCACAGGTCTCAATATTGCCGGAAAGGTAATTGAATACATAGAAAAAAGAGCAAAACCTATCAGCGTAAATGATAGATTCCACGGCTAAATAGAACCTAATGCGACCCTGATTTAGAATCACTTTTGCCTATAAGCCAGTCAGCATTGACTTCTAGCTCTTGGGCAATCGATTGAAGTAGCGCATCATCTGGGTTGGTAATCCCATTTAGCAAGGATTCTGCTTTAAATTTAGGTACCTTAAGCAGTTTAGAGAGCACTTCAATTCGCTCAGCAGTGGCCTCGGGTACACCAATACTGTCGAGCTCCTTGTTAAGTCGCTCTGAAAATCTCTTATTAAGCATCTATTTCTCCTAATAATGATCCTTACTATGCATTAGATTTGAGAGCCTGTTTAATGATAAAACAAATAGGCTCTTTATTGATATAGCACATAACACCAGTTTTGCAATGTCTATGCGAATAAATTTGATTGACGCAAGGTTGAAGTGATGTAAAATCGTTTTAATTTCAGATGGATGACGTGATTTGGCTTAAAACCAATGATTGTATAGGATTTACTATGTTTGCAAAGAATGCCGCCAACGCACCCTGTGATTTCATCCTCTTTGGTGCTTTAGGCGATTTAGCCTGTCGCAAAATAATTCCAGCATTATACCAACTTGAATCAGCCGGTTTACTGCATGAGAGAACACGTCTAATAGCTTGCTCTCGCGAAACAATGGCACAAGGGGAATTTATAGACTTCGTCAGACTTGATCTGGCTCAATTTTTACCAATTCCTATTGATGAAACAATTTGGCTAAGGCTTAGCGTAAAACTAGCTTATTGCAAGTTGGATGTCACTCAACCGGCTGATTACAATAAAATACTGGATTTTGTCCAACCTGAACAGGTGCAGGTAATCAGTTATTTTGCTATCCCTTCCTATTTATACGCACAAGCTTGCGAAGGTTTGGCCTCAGCTGGCCTTAATCTGCATTCCTCACGCTTAGTTCTGGAAAAACCAATTGGTGATAATTTAGCAAGTTGTCAGGCGATTAATCAACAAGTAGGAAGGTATTTTGCTGAAGACCAAATTTATCGAATTGATCATTATCTAGGTAAAGAAACTGTTTTAAATCTTCTCGTTCTGCGTTTCGCTAACGCCATATTTTCGTCCAATTGGGATCATCGAGCGATTGATCGGGTAGAAATAATAGTTGCCGAGGAGTTAGGTGTTGAAGGGCGCTGGGATTATTACGATAAATCTGGTCATGCACGAGATATGTTGCAAAATCATTTGGTACAAATTCTTTCTTTGGTTGCGATGGAGCCGCCATTAAACTTAGATGCTGAAAATATCCGTCATGAAAAACTCAAAGTATTAAAGTCATTGCGTCCAATAAATGCGACAAATACCAATGAATACACAGTGAGAGGTCAGTATGCTGCTAACACAATTAATGGCAGGTCAATACCGGGGTATTTAGAAGAGAAGGGTGCAAATCAACATTCAACTACAGAAACTTTTGTAGCAGTTAAAGCCTATATCGATAATTGGCGCTGGTCAGGCGTTCCCTTTTATCTACTAACGGGAAAAAAACTTTCTAAAAAGCAAAGTGAAGTAGTTATACATTTCAGGCCACAAGCACACCAAATTTTTAATACTGTTGATGGCTCGGTAGCACCTAATCAATTAGTTATTCGTCTGCAACCAGATGAAGGAGTCGAGCTACGGATTATGAATAAGATTCCCGGGCTTAGTCAAAAAATGAAGTTGCATGAAAGTAAATTGGATTTGAATTTTAATCGTTCTTTTACTAATGATCGCATAGCTGATGCATATGAACGTTTGTTATTGGAGATTATGCAGGGGAGTCAGTCATTATTTGTTAGTCGTGAGGAAATTGAACTGTCCTGGCAGTGGATAGACGGTATTAAAAGTGCGTGGGAATTAGAAAACAGTCCATTACATCTATACCCTTCTGGAACCTGGGGACCTGAAAAAGTTAAATTATTGTTTGATGGTTTCGCACATTTATGGGAAGACAAACTTGAAATTTCATAGTTTTACGGATGAATTAACCCTTAATCAAAACTTTGCTACACAGATAGTAACTAAGTTAACTGATGCCATACAAGCGCGAGGACATGCCTATCTAGTCGTTTCTGGAGGCAAGACACCACTACCCTTATTTAAATTACTGGCTCAAACCACACTGCCTTGGGAGCAGGTGACTATCTGTTTGGCCGACGAACGCTGTGTGAGTGCGGATGATGCAGCGCGAAATGAACGGATGCTAAGAAATAATTTATTGCAGCTCAAGGCAAAAACTGCCAATTTCATCAGCTTGTATGATGAGCTACAACCAACCAAGACTTTGCAAAATCTTGAACAAACACTACTTGCTCTACCTCAGTTTGATGTTGTTATTCTTGGAATGGGTGAGGATGGTCACACGGCATCTCTTTTCCCATGTAGTGAAGAACTAGCCACCGGGTTGTCAGATAACGCACCTGCTGTGCTTATTGTTAATCCTAAAACCGCACCTCATCAACGTATCAGTTTATCGAAAAATAGGCTGCTCAATACGCGCAGTGTCTATATTCATCTGACTGGTAATAATAAACGGGTTATTTTAGAGCAAGCGCGCCTTATTAATGATCCGATGCAGATGCCCATTTGCGCTTTTTTAAATCACGAGGCGAGTGATTTGCAGGTTATGTACGCACCCTAAAAAGGAATTATTATGCATCCGGTTGTAGCACGGGTTACAGAAAATATTGCTCAACGTAGTGAACAAAGTCGAGCAATTTATCTAGATAGAATTGAAAAGGCGAGGATTAAAGGCCCACAACGCAGTCTATTGCATTGTGGAAATATTGCCCATGGTTTTGCTGCCTGTTCAAAACAAGATAAAACCGCATTGCGTGGACAGACTAAAGCTAACATTGCCATTATCTCAGCATACAATGAAATGCTTTCAGCACATCAACCCTATGAGCGCTATCCTCAATTAATCAAAGAAGTAATTGCAGCGAATGGTGGCGTGGCTCAGTTTGCGGCTGGAGTACCGGCCATGTGTGATGGTATTACGCAGGGTCAACCAGGCATGGAGTTAAGTTTGTTTAGCCGCGATGTAATTGCTATGTCGGCAGCAATTGGTTTATCACATAATATGTTTGATGGGGGGCTGCTGCTAGGGATTTGCGACAAAATTGTCCCGGGTTTATTAATGGCTGCTCTGAGTTTTGGTCATCTACCCTTTATTTTTGTTCCAGCAGGCCCTATGCCCTCGGGTATTTCCAATCAGGAAAAAGCGCGAATTCGCCAACTTTTTGCTGAAGGAAAAGTAGATAAAAACGCACTCTTAGAGGTCGAGGCAGCGTCTTATCATTCTGCTGGTACTTGTACTTTTTACGGGACTGCTAATTCGAATCAATTGGTTATTGAAACGATGGGATTACAATTACCAGGCTCTTCCTTCGTTAATCCGAATACAGCCTTACGTGATGCTCTTACAACTAGAGCAGCCACCCAGATATTACAATTAACGGACCTTGATAACCAATATATGCCCATTGGGAAATTACTGGATGTTAAAAACCTAGTGAATGGAATAGTGGGTTTGTTGGCATCTGGCGGTTCAACCAATCACACCATTCATTTGGTTGCTATTGCGGCTTTGGCAGGTTACACCATTAACTGGACTGATTTTGCCGAGCTTTCTGCAGTGACGCCATTAGTTACTAAAATTTATCCAAATGGTCATGCAGACATCAATCAATTTCAAAGGGCTGGTGGTATGGCATTTTTTATTCATACTTTATTAGAGGCCTCTTTATTACATCAAGACGTTAATACCGTTGTGGGTTGGGGTTTAGATCACTACACTCGCCAACCTGTTTTAGACAATAAAGAACTATTTTGGGCAAAGGGCCCCACAGAATCGGGCGATACTACAGTACTTTCGCCCGTCTCCACACCATTCAAAGGTCAGGGTGGCTTACAGGTTTTGAGTGGTAATATCGGTCGAGCTGTATTTAAAACATCGGGTCTTGCAGAAGGTAGACAATGCATTGAAGCCCCTGCAGTTGTCTGTACTAGTCAAAGTGAGTTTGAGCAATTATTCCATGACGGTCTTTTGAATAAAAATTGTGTGGTAGTACTTCGTTTCCAAGGCCCCAAAGCTTGCGGCATGCCAGAGCTGCATCAATTAACACCTAAACTTGGAGTGTTAATGGATAAAGGGTATCAAGTTGCCCTGGTAACTGATGGTCGAATGTCTGGTGCATCCGGTAAAGTACCTGCTGCAATACATGTTACCCCAGAAGCCGTGGACGGTGGCATGATAGCTCTAATTGAAACCGGTGATCTGATCATGATCGATGGGGATAAAGGTGTTTTAGAAGTTTTATTGAGTGATAAGGAATTGTCACAACGTAAACCTGCGACACAAGTTTCAACTGAGCAAAATTTCGGGATGGGACGAGAACTGTTTGCAAGTTTTCGAGGGTTAAGTACGGGTGCAGAGCTTGGAGCCTGTAGTTTATTTATGGGGAAAGAGTGTGTATATGGAACAGTCTAATCACAATGCGAGTGCCATTGTTGCGGATATTGGTGGAACCTTCGCACGCTTATGTCGAGTTAATTTGGACAACCTAAAAAGGGACAAAACTGAAATTTATCCCTGTGCTGAATTTAGCAGTCTCGAATCAGTACTGATCCATTATCGACAACAACACTCACTGCAAGCCATACATCAAATGGCTATTGCCATTGCTTGCCCAGTTTTAGATGATTTGGTCAGTATGACCAATTGCAAATGGCAGTTTTCAATCCGGAAGTTGAAGCAACAATTGTCTTTGTCCGAACTTCTTGTAGTGAATGATTTTTCAGCCATCGCAATGTGTATTCCGCAGCTAAAAATGCAGGACATATGGCAGGTAGGTGAGGGTCAAAGTCAGCGTAATGAGACAAGAGTAGTGGTAGGTCCTGGTACAGGTTTAGGGGTGGCTTATTTAAAACAAGTCGAGCACGTTTACAAGGCTTGCGGCGGTGCAGGAGGGCATACTCGTTGGGCGGCCTCTACTGAACAAGAATGGTTTATTTATAATTATTTAACCAAACTCTATGGCCATGTTTCACATGAGCGCTTGTTATCAGGATATGGTTTAGAAAATTTATACCAAGCCATTGCGTTATTTCAAGGACATAATGTACCCGCATTGAAAGCAGCGGAAATTATTCCCCTAGCCTTGAGCAATGAAAACCCAATTGCCCTAGCTACGGTTATGCAATTTCTAGTGAGTTTAGGAGTTTTTGCGGGCGATTTAGCTTTAAGTTTTTCAGCCTTTGGGGGCGTTTATATTGCGGGGGGTATCATGCCACGGTTATTACCACTACTTAATTCTAGTGATTTCAGACGCAGTTTTGAGGAAAAGGGGCGTTTTAAAGAGTTTAATGCCCGTATCCCTACTTATGTAATAACCGCTGAACAACCAGGCCTGATAGGTGCAGCAGTTTATTTGCAACAATCGGTACGAGGAGAAATTGATGCCGTTTTCTAAATGGAATTTAAGTGCAGAGCAAGTATTTGCGGTGGCCCCAGTGATCCCAGTATTGGTAATCAATGATCTCAATAAGGCAATTCCCTTAGCGCAGGCCCTGTTGGCCGGAGGTATTAACATTCTTGAAATCACTTTAAGATCTCCAGTCTCCTTAGACGCGGTGCGCTTGTTGACCGCTACTTTTCCGCAGGCACTGATTGGCGTTGGTACGGTTCTTAACCCTGAGCAATTAAAGCAAGCCTGCGATGCGGGAGCTCAATTTGCAATCAGTCCAGGCCAAACCCCTGAACTATTAAAAGCAGGCAGAGAAGCATCTATTCCTTTTATTCCTGGGATTGCTACTGTCTCCGAACTTATGGCAGGTTTAGCTCAAGGTTATACGAATTTTAAATTATTTCCGGCGGTTGTAGCAGGTGGTGTTGCACTTTTGAAGTCTTTATACAGTCCTTTTCCACAAGCTCGCTTTTGCCCAACCGGGGGGATTAATGCAAGCAATTACACTGATTTTTTAGAACTGAGCAATGTATCTTGTGTTGGCGGATCTTGGCTTGCTCCTGAACAATCGGTTACAAGAAATGAATGGTTAACAATTAGTGAGATATGTTTAGCAATTAAAGACAAAGCAAACGTTTAAAGGGTAGACAAAGGAATTAAAACAAATGTTATTTAAGGAGTGAATAATGGCTTGGATAGTTGCGATTATAGGATCTATTGCGGGATTTTTATTTGGTTATGACGAAGGAATTATTGCGGGTTCGATAGAGCTAGTAAAAAACCATTTTAATTTATCATCCACTCATTTGGGCATAATGGCCTCTGCTTTACCCTTTGGAGCTTTGCTCGGAGCTATGTTGATAGGTGCTTTTATGGCTACCAAAGGTGCAAAACGTTTTGGGCGTAGGACCTTACTCTCTTTTGCTGGAGTATTGTTTTTCATGGGTGCTTTGGGTGCGGGTTTTGCCGATTCTATTTCAGTGTTAGTTGCATCGCGTTTGATTTTAGGTCTGGCTATAGGCTTGGCTTCGGTTTTGACACCATTATATCTTGCAGAGACAGCAGCAGTCGAAGCACGAGGCGCTGTAGTTGCAATCTACCAATTGGCGATGACGATAGGAATAGTTTGTGCCTATTCAGTGAATTATTTACTCATAGAGCGTCAAGATTGGCGGGTAATGTTTGCTTCAAGTGCTTTGCCAGCTCTAGTTTTAGCATTGGGAATTCTTTTTATGCCAGAATCACCACGATGGTTATGTAGTGTTGGTCGCCATGATGATGCCGTTAAAGCTTTAAAAAAACTTCGTAGAAATCTGATCATAGAACACGAGCTCAGAGATATTGAGTTAACTCTCGCCAATGAACCTAAGAAAGGTAGTTGGTTATTATTATTTAAAAGACCACTATTGCCAGTGTTGATGTTAGGGGTCATGTTATTTTGTTTGCAGCAATTGAGTGGTATTAATGTTGTAATTTATTTCGCGCCTGAAATTTTTAAAAACTTGGGCTTAGATAGCACCACGGGACAAATTTTGGCCACCATGGGCATAGGCTTGGTGAATTTATTAGTGACTGTACTAGCGATTATGTGGCTGGATAAAGTAGGGCGTCGTAAATTGTTATTACTTGGATTTGCAGGTACCAGTCTGAGCTTATTTGCTCTGTGTTTGTTTTCTCTAAACCAAGTTGCCTGGCTTCCCTACTTGTCTGTACTGTGTTTAACATTGTACATTTTTTCGTTTGCTATTAGTGTAGGCCCCATACCTCATATTGCTATGGCCGAAATTTTCCCCTTGCATGTGCGTGGGGCCGGGATGGGTTTATCAGCCATGAGTAATTGGTCGTTTAATACAATTGTCATTTTTAGTTTTCCCTTAATGCAGTCTATGTTGGGTATAAATTATACTTTCGCCTTTTATGCGGGTATTTGTTTTCTGGGACTGATCTATACGTATTTTTATATGCCTGAAACGATGAATATAAGTTTAGAGCAAATCGAAAACCATATTATGGCCGGTAAACCTCTTCGTCTTTTGGGACGGGAAGAGGAGACCTTTACGGTAAATGATTTGGTGAATTTGAAACCGATTGGCTAAAACTAGGATTTTGTAATAATCTAAAAAGAGAGGGTATCTTCCTTCGCGGTTTTTTATTTACAGAATGCTAAGGGATGGCTATGTATAATTATGGTGCTAAATTTAACTTCCTACTCAGTGCTAACCTTATGGGGATGCTGCTCGGAGCTTCTGTACATGCCAATAGTCTAACCTATGGGCAAGAACTGGAAGGAGGAAAGGTTGCATGCCTTATGTCGGATGGTGGTGTGGATAATCTACTCGCCGCAAAGACGGATAGCAGCGCTGGCATCACTTGGGGAGGGCAGGGACAGGCAATTGGTCCTGCTGCGCAAAGTGATACCGATGGTCTTGGAAATACAAATGCCATAGTTGCCGCACTTGGAACGTCGACCAAGTATGCAGCACTACTTTGTTCCGATTATGAGATTGATACTTTTGGAAATAGTCCTTGTCAGGGTGATAACCCTTGTTACAACGATTGGTTTCTTCCTGCTCGTAGGGAGTTGGATTGTATGCATGAGCACAAGGATGCAATCGGTGGTTTCGCTAGTGATTTTTATTGGGCATCTACTGAATTTGCTGGTTACCCCGCCTTTACATCCTGGGATAGGTTTTTTGGTGATGGTGAGCATCCCTTTGCTAGTGAAGATGATGCTAATCGTGTTAGATGCGTTCGCTATTTCAATCCTAAAGACTAGTCTATTACCCTCTTTCGAGGCAGCAATTCGCAATTTGGAGTTCTTTTTTTAAACACTGTTTTGAATTAGGGTGATGGGCTCATTTTTAAAACCTTTGAAAGCCATGGATGGCTTTCAAGAGCGGCAGGGATGCAAACAGCGCGTTTTAAAAATGAGCCCATCACCCTAATTCAAAACAGTGTTTAAAAAAAGAACTCCAAATTGCGAATTGCTGCTTTCGAGCCAATAGCGTTAACCTGTTATTAATTTACTCTCTAATTTTTCCCTTAAATCAATCGCTTTGAGTACTGCGACATAACTCCAAGTAAGAGAGTTAGCTCCTTGTTGTTTGCCAGTGTTTAAGTTGATTTGTTCACTAAGATACAAGTCGGGAGCGTATTTTTTTATAAGCTTTAAATAGCTATCGCCGATTCTAATATATTTAAGAACTTGTGGTTTATGTTGTTTTGTTAAGGGAAGCATGTCAGCAAGGGTGTAGTAATATTCCGCTACAGTTGCCGTTAGAATAAACCAAGGATTACCTAAGCTTTGCGTCTGGTAACCATCATAGGTATCACCAGGATAACGACCAAAAAGTATTGCGCCTTCAACATTTTCATTTAATGGAAACATAAAGTTAAATTGCTGGTGTAAGTGATCTAGAGTGTTTTTTACGTAACTGTTAAAAGGTGAAAAAACGCCTTTATCATCAGGATTGATTAGTATGCCCAGCAGGACTGCAGAGTCTAATTCCAAAGTTTTTTGTGGGCCTGGATGTGGTGGGAGCGTGGCTTGGATTAGTGTGTTATCGGGATCAAGATAGGCGGTTAAGTGATTGGCAATTAAATGCGCTTGAGTACTATAAAAAACTGCAGCTTCAGTGTCATTGAGGCGACGAGCGAGCTTTGCGCCGTCACTTAACGCTTTTTGTTGCGCCCGAGCTGTAAAGAAATGATGCCCTAAAATCTCTTCCCAGAGATCAAAGTTAGCATCCATCCAATGGTGAGCGATATATTCCAAATCTTTTTTGATAACGCCCATTTTATTGTCATCTAAACTGTTGTCATACAAGTTACTTCTGACATAGTCTTGTTCGTTGTTATCAATCAGTCGTTGGGCAAAGTGTATTAAAACTGAGGCTCGAATCGCCGGACCATCATTTTGTGGTCTGCCCCATGGACCAGAAAAAGGTAGTCCATCAATATAAAATTTAGGCTCCCCGAGTATATCTTGTTCGGGCAATGGATCGAGTTGCGTCTGGATTTTTTTAGTCCAGCTTACATATTGATATAAGCGGTTTTTATATTCTGACGCTTGGGTCGATTCATACCAGGACTCTATCAAACTCATGGCAATGGCTGAATCACGGACCCAATCGTAATAATAATTTGGATTTTCGCGAGAAGGCGAGGCAACGATAGCGCCATTTTGTTGAAAATTGTTAAAAAAATGTTGTTTTAAAGTACTGATTTCTTCAGGACTGTAGACAGCAGCAATAGCTTGTGATGTTACACAGAAAAAAAGTAAAAAGATCCGTTTCAAATCAAACTCCAGGCAAAAAATAAAGACCGTCATAATACAGGAAATGAAAATTCCAACAACCCTTCTTGCTCGTGCTTAGTACCCCTACTTACCGTGATTGGTCCTACTTACCGCGGCCGAAGGTCCGCGGTATCCAGGCGATCTAAGATTAAGATCGGAGCTGGATTCCGCGGACCTTCGGCCGCGGAAGGTAGGCTCTAAGTTTCAATGATATCCATTAACGCATTAATCCACATTGGATCGGTATTTAAACAAGGTACTAGGGTGAATTGCTCGCCACCAAGATCAAGCCATTGTTGCTTAGCCCTTATTCCGATTTCTTCAAGAGTTTCGAGGCAATCCGTTACAAAGGACGGGCAGACAACAGTTAAATTTTTAATTCCTTTTGCACTAAGTGCTCCCAGCATTTCAGTCGCATAAGGCTTTGTCCATGGTGTTTTACCAAGTCTTGATTGAAAAGCAATACTGAATTGAGTAGGTTTCAAGGCTAATTCAGCGGCGATTAAGCGGCTTGTTTCACAACATTGTGCCTTGTAGCAATCTTGATTCTTTTTTGTAATAGGAGGGCAGATATCTGCACAAACAGACTCGCAGCCACTCTTTACCAATTGACGTTCTGGTATGCCATGATAGGTGAAGAGCAAATGTGATTGAGGGTCTAGATGACTTTTGATCTTTTCTGCCTGAGCTTTGATATAGGCAGGGTGTTGATAAAAATTAGCTAGTATTCTCAAACTAGGGATAACCTCTAGTTTTGCAGCAACTCGCAATACTTCTTCTATTGCCGAACCTGTCGCTGCTGAGGAATACTGAGGATAAAGAGGTAATACAGTGATAGAAGTACAGTCTTTTAAACTCATTAGCGCTTGTGCAATCGAAGGTGCTCCATAACGCATACCTAGGGCAATTTTGACTGAATCTCCAATTCTTGTTTGTAGTTGTTCAACTAGCGCAAGACTGTTGCTTAGTAAGGGTGAACCTTCATCGGTCCAAATTTCTTGGTATGCTTTCAGAGTTTTTTTAGGGCGAAACGGGAGAATAAAGGCATAAACTAATACATACCGTATAGCGGCAGGTAAATCTATTACACGTCTGTCTGTAAGAAATTCACGTAAATAGGATCTTACCGCCTTAATATCGGCGTTTTTGGGGGTGCCTAGGTTAATAAGTAATAAACCACATCTCATGCGCCAGTTCCTAAATTGGATTCAGACGCCTATAATACTGCAAGATGATGGACGCAGCAGCACAATTATTGCGATGCTGCGAAAAAATTACCTTTTGAACGCAACTAAGCCATTTCTTCTTCAGTACTTTCCACGAGTGCAACAACGTTAGAGGCATGAAGGCCTCGATCGCCATTTTCAACATCGTATGTTACTGATTGTCCAGGTACTAGTGTTTTGTATCCAGTGCCGTGTATGGATGAGAAATGAACAAAAATGTCTTCACCGCCACCTTCTGGTACTATAAAACCCCAACCCTTAGCGTTATTAAACCACTTGACTTCGCCTGTAGCCATCAATCCTCCTTTTGCTAAAGCTTATCAATCGTCGACTGGCTTTACGCCAGTAGATCAATTGCATTCGTCCCTAAATGACAATTGTTAAAGGCCTATTTTACAATAGGTTATTTCAACATAGCGCAAAACTGACCTACTACTCAATAGCTTTATGAAAAATAATCACATAAAAATTGCTTGAGGCTATTTTAAGTGCCCCAGCAATTCTCAATTTGAAGATCCTGTTTAAAAAAGGAACTTCAAATTAAGAATTGCTGCAAGTGCCCTGCATAGGTTTACATGTACTCTCATTTTGTTACACTGCTACACGATATTGCTGAGGGGAGTGCATCTTGTTTACCGTTGATAATCAAATCCAATCAAGTAGCTTTAATCTAGGCTCCTGGCCTTTATCCGAAGTTTTTTTAAAAAACGATCGAAATTATCCTTGGTTTATTCTGGTACCCAGAGTTTTGGAAGTGCAGGAGCTATGGCAGCTTGAAAAACAAGATAGACAGCTCTTGATGGAAGAGATTAATCAATTATCGATTCTCGTTAATAATCAATTTAATCCAGATAAATTAAATGTTGGAGCACTGGGTAATATTGTAAAGCAACTCCACATCCATGTAGTAGCTCGCAAAGCGAGCGATGCTTTATGGCCACATGGTATCTGGCAATCAGCATTAATCAATGATCCCTATCGAGAGCAGGGTTTAGAAGAGTTTTTACAAGGTTTAAGAGCTCAAATTGTAAGTAGGGTATTCGAGATTCAACAGTGAATACATTAGAGTGATACAGCTTGCAATAATTTTAGGATGTTAATAATACCTTAAGCAAAATGTGTTATCGTAACACTAATAGATGTGTTAAAAGGAAATCGCATGGCGTCTAACAGTACTTCGAAAATATTGGCCGGGATGGCTGGTAAAACTCGTTCGAAACCAAAAACCTCTGAAGCACCAGTGCCTACTGACGACGACGTTCCTGTTGACAAACCTCAATTGAAACCTGAACCCGATATGGAGCAAGTTCTTTCTAATATACTTGGCTCTTCGCTGTCAAAAAACAATACCCCCCAAGATAAATCATAGCGCTATTTTCTTTTTAACGAACTGGGTGCTAAAGGTAATATTTAGGTATATACTTTTTAAAGATATATCAATAATTCAAGGTACTCTCTATGTCTGAAAACTTCGCTTCGACAAGTCATTGGCGTGACTCAGCACGAAGTGCTCGGTTTTTTATCGTTGATGCGCGAGCGGCTTTCCCAATCTTTTTCTTTTTAATGCACATTAAAGTTTGGACGGGTATTCTTGCCATAGTTTCTATGATATTTTTTGGAATTATAGAGCATTACGGCTTTACAGTACCTGTATTTTTGCGCTGGATAAGGGCATTTTTAGCCGGTTCGGTCAAGTCTTCACAACCTTGGTGGCGATAAATGGAAAGAGATCTTAGTAAGTGTTTGACCTTGATAGCAGTGAATCTCAATGCTAAATTTTATTTGAATGATCGTTTTGTTAGTTTTGAAGAGGTTTTTTCAACCACAGGATTATTGCCTGCTTTATCAAAGCGTGCCGACCAGTTGTGTTCTTTATGTTTAGGCTATGGCTTGGGTGCAAGTTATGAAGAGGCTGAAGGGGCTTTGTTAGGAAATCGTGTTGTCTTTGATGAGGTTACTCCAAATGTATTGCGCATGTTGTGTATTACTGACGTGCTGAATGAATTAATTCAGGGTGGTCCTAGTAAGGATTATACTCCCTTGGATGAGTTAATGTACGATTAATCGTCAATTTACAGTTTTTTGTAAAGAATTCGAAAGAAGTTGAAAAGCTTCGTACAAGGATGTGTGTATTTGGTAGACTGAATTCATAGAGTTTTGAGGAGTTCTAAAATGACTAGTTTATTTAATATTGAAGCTGCTGATAGGGTGAGTGTTATAGCCAGTCGAGTTGAGAAGCTAAAAAATAATGTGACAACCGCGCTTACTCTCAAGCCTGATGCACAAGACTTACAGGCGGCTAATATTCTTTTAACTGAAGTTTTGTCTGCAGTTGCTCAACGTGACCCTAGTGCAAAAGTTGATTACAAACAGCGCATGGCTGATAACATGGATGAGCAAACTCAAGATTCAACAGCAAGTAGAAATTCGTTTGGATTTTAGCACTTACGCTTAATTTTATAGAATTATTACATTATAAATCTATTCCTTCATAATTTTTGGCAAATTACTGTTATACTTGCTCTATGTCCCTAACAAATTTGGGTCTAAGGCCCTTAAACTAAAGTATCGACTTTATGAAAGACCAAATAACCGACGAACATAATGAAGCCATACTGAAGGCTTTAAATAAAGCAATCGAAATCGGGCCCTGGGAGAAGTCAAGCTTCCTTAAGGTTATCGGTAAGAATTTAAATCAAATTCGTGATGATTTTATTGCTCAGCTCGGTACACGCAGTAAAGCCCAATTAAAAGCTGAATCTAATCTAGCGAATAGAATCGCTTTACGAAGTGGTCAACAGGAAGTCTACGTCTCTTTATACTCCGCAGATGGCACCAATTTGCAATCTTGGGAAAAAATAGTTGCAAATCTACCTAGGCAAATGATATCCCGGCCTATTTATGCCGATGAAAATGATGTTAGGGATATAATAAAAAGTAAAGAAAACAAAATCAATGAGGCCTATGTTGCCATTTATATCAATCAAACTGATATATTGTCTCTTTCTGCAGATCGAGCCTCGTTCGATAAATTAGGCAAAGTATTGCTTAGCCTAAAAGATAAAACCTTAATGCTGGATAACATTAGTCGATTTGTTCATCATACCGGCTCCTATAAGTATGAGCATGGTCGTCTCATAAAAAACTGATTTTTGGGCCCTATGCCCCATAAATTTTTTTTATCAAATTAAGATAAATACTTACAAAATATCGCAAAATTATGAAAGACGGGTATATACTCTAAATACGGGACTCTTTTAAAAGTTTGCATCAATGGCGCAACAACCACAACAATCAGGCTCAGATAACTCGATGGCTCCAGTATGGATTATCATACTATTGTTTATTACTGTTTTTTTTGTCTGGAAGTATGCGCATCAGAATATTGTCATGTTTGTTTTTCAAATTAACATTTGGCAGGCAAAATTCGTTAATTTCTTCATGAGAAATCCTGATTTAGCCAATCAAATCTATATCATGCAAACCCTAGATCCTAATGCCGTTGACTGGGACCGTCTAGTTGAGCTAACACGCGGCGTAGGTAATTACATGCGTTATCCTATAGTAGTGGGTTTAGTCTTGCTAGCTATAGTTCTGTATAACTCAAACATCACCCTAAAATTTCGCAAAGCGCACGATATGAAGAGTTTACGATTACAAGAACAGTTTAATTGGCCAGCGATTATGCCGGTGGTAAAAGAAGATTTAGTCAGTCAAGACGTAAATGTAGGACCATGGGCTATGGCGTTGACCCCGATGGAATTTGCACGCAAAAATAATTTATTAAAAAAAGACGATGTTTTACTAGATAACCCTTTACCCGGTATGGAAATGACTGCGGGGGTAAAACGAGGCGATGCTAAACGAGTTTTTACTATGCAGCTAGGACCATATTGGGAAGGTTTTGACCACTTGTCACCCCAAGCCTATGCGTTAGCAGCAGTATTCATCGCTCGAATTAATAGAGATAGAGATTCGGCGAATAAAATTTTACATGTCTTGGATAAATCTTTCGTTGCAGGTAAACCCAATTTTGCGATAGCAAAACCGATAATGAAGAAATACCAAAATACTGAAATAGTTCAAGAAATAACCCAAAAACACGCGTATATGTTAACAGTCATGGCTTCCCTTTTGGCGGCTTCAAGAGATGATGGAGTGGTACCTAGCTCTGAGTTTTTGTGGTTAAAACCAGTTGATAGACGACTTTGGTATATGCTTAATTGTATAGGTAGGCAAACCCCTTATTCTGAAGTTGGTGGTCCTTTTGCACACTGGAGAGCAGAAAAAGAGATGGGAAGAAGTTCATTGGTCCCTATGATAGATGAAGCGATTAAAGCTTTAGAAGTTGCTATCAAGGAAATTAAATTAACACCTCGTCAAATGAGTGAGCTAAAGCCATGATGCGTGGGATTGATACTCGACATGAAATAGATCCAACTCAACTTCTAAGAGATACGCGAACTCTTGGACAGAGGATAGGTGATTTTTTTGCTGACCCTACCAATATTTCTATTTTATTATTCACCCTGGCGGCTGTTTCCTACTATCTACCTGAGGTCGCAACACTACTCATGATTTTAGGAGCGATTTTCTTCCTTTATAGCTATACCCGTAAGCAAAGACTACCTTTTAGGCTCCCCCAGATTTCAAGAGTAAAAGATTTCAATGATATGAAACCCGGGCTTAACAAACCCAATGTGGCTCGAGGAATTGCGTTTTTTGGAAATGATCGCAAGAGTGGTGAAGAACTCTGGTTTGCAAACGATGATATGCGTACCCACGCATTGATATTTGGATCAACCGGTAGTGGTAAAACCGAAGCCTTAGTTTCTCTGGCCTATAATGCTCTTGTTCAAGGTAGTGGTTTTATCTATGTGGACGGAAAAGGGGATAACTCACTCTATGCGAAAGTTTTTTCGTTAGTTCGCAGTATGGGACGAGAAGACGACCTGCTCCTCATTAACTTTATGACTGGTGCTCGAGATATTGTGGGGCCACAATCAAAAAGATTATCAAATACTCTAAACCCATTTTGCCAAGGCTCATCAAGTATGCTTACCCAGCTGGTTGTGAGTTTAATGGGGGGGTCAGGCCAATCTTCTGATGGTGATATGTGGAAAGGTCGAGCGATAGCTTTCGTAGAAGCCTTAATGCGTTTATTAGTGTACATGAGAGATGAGGGTGCAATTTTATT